>FUFK010748392.1_pt1 | contig 16561 bp, 12 predicted proteins | sample 1021851 | NCBI WGS metagenome assembly FUFK01 (sample SAMEA51879418, study PRJEB19060) | metagenome | reverse complement strand
CGGCACGTCCGCCAGCCGGTCGCGCAGCGCCGCGCGCAGTGTCTCGCCCTTGGCGCCGACCGCCGGGATCACCTGCTCGCTGAGGGTTTCCACCACGGTGAGCGCGGTGGCGCAGCCCAGCGGGTTGCCGCCGAAGGTGCTGCCGTGGCTGCCCGGCCCGAACAGCGCCGACGCGGCGCCGCTCACCAGGCAGGCGCCGATCGGGAAGCCGTTGCCCAGCCCCTTGGCGGTGGTCAGCACATCGGGCCGCACGCCGTCGCCCTGGCACGCGAAATAGGTGCCGGTGCGGCCGTTGCCGGTCTGGATTTCATCGAACATCAACAACCAGCCGTGGCGGTCGCACAGCTCACGCAGGCCCCGCAGGTAGCCGTCGTCGGGCACGTTGACCCCGCCTTCGCCCTGCACCGGCTCCACCAGCACGGCGGCGATGTGGCCGGCCTGGTCGTCGGCCGCGACGGCTTCCACCGCCGCCAGGTCGTTGTAGGGCAGGTGCCGGAAGCCCTCCACCAGCGGCTCGAAGCCTTTCTGCACCTTGCGGTTGCCGGTGGCGGACAAGGTCGCCAGGGTACGGCCGTGGAAGCTGTTCTCCATCACCAGGATGCGCGGCGTATCGCTGCCCCGGTGGTGGCCGTGCAGACGCGCCAGCTTGATCGCCGCCTCGTTGGCCTCGGCGCCGGAATTGGAGAAGAACACCTTCTCCATACCGCTCAGCGCGCACAGGCGCGCGGCCAGCTCTTCCTGGGCCGGTACCCGGTACAGGTTGGAGGTGTGCACCACTCGCGCGGCCTGATCCGCCAGGGTGCGGGTCACCGCCGGGTGGGCGTGGCCCAGGTTGCACACGGCAATGCCGGACACGGCGTCCATAAAACGGTTGCCGTCGGCATCGTATAGCCATACCCCTTCGCCGCGTTCGAAGCTCACCGGCTGACGGGCGTAGGTGGGGATCAGAAACTGCTCGCTCATGGTCTTTGGCGCTGTAGGTCGATGAAGAACGCTTACAAACAAAAAACGGCAGCCGAGGCTGCCGCGTGGACCCTGAATAATACTGAGGCCGGCGCGGGGACGCAATTCCCGCGCCGGTATCCTGTATCCTGATCGGTGAACCGCATTTTCAGGGGGAGTCATGGACCCGGTACAGCTGAGTATTTTCGCCAACCGCCTGGCGGGTATTTGTGACGAGATGGGCGCCTTGCTGCGCGCCAGCGCGCTGTCGCCCAACATCAAGGACCGGCTGGATTTTTCCTGCGCCATCTTCGACGCCGCCGGCGGCCTCTGTGCCCAGGCCGCGCACATTCCCGTGCACCTGGGCTCCATGGCCTACGCCATGGCGGACCTGGTGGAAGGCCGTGACTGGCGCCCCGGCGACCTGCTGGTGGTCAACGACCCCTACCTGGGCGGCACCCATTTGCCCGACGTGACGGTGGTGGCGCCGGTGTTCGCCGGCGAGCGGCTGGCCGCCTTTACCGTGACCCGGGCGCACCACGCCAATATCGGCGCGCACAGCCCCGGCTCCATGCCGGTGTCCAAAACCCTGGACGAGGAGGGCCTGGTGATCGCCCCGCAGTGGCTCAAGCGCGAAGGCGATTGGCAGCTGCCGCTGAGCCGCCGGCTGGCGGGGCTGGGCGAGGGCGACGTGCTGCCCCTGGACGTGCCCCGGTTCGCCGATTTCGCCGCCCAGGCCAGCGCCTGCGAGGCGGGCGCCCGGCGGCTGGCGGCGCTGATCGGCGAGCGCGGCCTGGAGGCCCTGAGCGCGTCCCTGGACGCCCTCAACACCTACGGCGAGCGGCGCATGCGCCAGCGCCTGGCGGACCTGGCCGATGGCGAGTACCGCTTCAGCGATGTGATGGACGATGACGGCCAGGGGCGGTTCGACATCCCGCTGGTGGTCACCCTGCGGGTGAGCGGGGACAGTGCCGAGCTGGACTTCACCGGCACCGCCGACCAGGTGAGCGGCAACATCAACTGCCCGCTGTCGGTGGCGGCCGCCGCCGCCTACTACTGTTTCCGCTGCCTGCTGCCGGACGACGCGCCCTCCTGCGCCGGCCTGTTCCGGCCGATCGCGCTGTCGGCGCCGCCGGGCAGCCTGGTCAACGCCCGCCGCCCGGGCGCGGTGGCCGCCGGCAACGTGGAGACCAGCTCGCGGATCGTCGACGTGGTGCTGGGGGCCCTGGCCCAGGCGTTGCCCGGGGAAATTCCCGCCGCCAGCCAGGGCACCATGAACAACCTGGCCATGGGCGAGCGCGGCGAGGGCGGGGCGCGGCCCTGGGATTACTACGAAACCATGGCCGGCGGCATGGGCGCCCACCGCCACGGCGACGGCCTGGCGGCGGTGCACAGCCATATGACCAACACCCTGAACACGCCCATCGAAAGCCTGGAAGAGCACTACCCGCTGCGGGTGCGCCGCTACGCGTTGCGCCGGGGCAGTGGCGGCGAGGGCGCCCACCGGGGCGGCGACGGCATCGAGCGGGAGCTGGAATTCCTCGCCCCCGCCAGCTTTACCCTGCTCACCGAGCGGCGCCGCCACCGGCCCTGGGGTCTGGAAGGGGGTAGCCCCGGCGCCGCCGGCGAGAACCGCCTGAACGGCGAGGCCCTGCCGCCCAAGTTCACCGGCCACGCGCGTCCCGGCGACCGCCTGCTGCTGGCGTCGCCGGGCGGCGGCGGTTACGGCCTTACCGAAAACGAACAAAAAAACAGGGAGATAGGTAAACCCAGTTAGCTGTTAATGAGAATTGTTTTCATTATTGTTCCCGCGACTTACAAAACATACACGTCGCAGGAACCATAACGATGAAACGACGCAATGCCCCCCTGGCGCTCTGCGCCCTTGGCGGTGCCTCCGCCCTGTTACTTGCCGAAACCCTGGCCGCCGACACCAACCGGCTGCCCTCCGTGGACATCATCGGCTCCAACGAGGATACCTTCAGCCTCTCCGGCTCGGCCCATGTGCTGTCCAACGAGGACCTGGAGAAAAAGGAATACACCGACGTGCACCGCATTCTGCGCGATGTGCCCGGCGTCTATGTGCAGGAGGAAGAGGGCTACGGCCTGCGGCCCAATATCGGTATTCGCGGCACCGGCACCAACCGCAGTGACCGCATCACCGTGATGGAAGACGGCATTCCCATCGCTCCCGCGCCCTATGCGGCGCCGGCGGCCTATTACTTCCCCAGCGCCGGCCGCTTCCACGGCGTGGAGGTGCTGAAGGGCCCGGACACCCTGCGTTACGGGCCCTTCACCGTGGGCGGCGCGCTGAACGTGCTGTCCACGCCGATCCCCACCGATGAGGCCGGCATGGTGCAGCTGGAGGCCGGCGAGGACCGCCATCAGCGCGGCCACGTCTGGTACGGCGCCAGCGAAGGGCAGTGGGGCTTTCTGCTGGAGACCCACCAGCAGCGCAGCGACGGCTTCAAGGATGTGGACCGCTCCAACCGGGACACCGGCTTCGACAAGCAGGACTACGTGGCCAAGCTGCGCTGGACCAGCCCCGACACCGCCGATGTGAAGCAGGCCGTGGAGCTCAAGCTGTCGCACTCCAGCGAGGTCTCCAACCACAGCTACCTGGGCCTCACCGACCGCGATTTCAGTGATGACGCCAACCGCCGTTACGGGCTCAGCGCCTTCGATCAAATGGACAACGACCATGACGGCGTGGCCCTGCGGCACCACCTGGTGCTGGGCAGTGACACCAGCCTGGAAACCGCCCTCTACCGCAACAAGTTCCAGCGCAACTGGTTCAAGGTGGCCAGCGCCGGCGGCCAGAGCATCGGTGACCTGATCGAGGACGCCAACAACGGCGACGCCAACGCCCAGGCGATTCTCGACGGCGACCAGGACGTGGCCGACGTGCGTCTCAAGAACAACAACCGCGAGTACACCTCCGAAGGCATCCAGACCGAGCTGTCCCACGGCTTTGAATGGGGCTCGGTGCGCCACGATCTGGTCGCCGGCGTGCGCTTCCATCAGGACGAAGTGGACCGCTACCAGCCCATCGAGGTGTTCGAGCAGCAGAACGGCAGCCTGGTGCGCAGCGGCTATATCGAGCCCACCGGCGGCGACAACCGCATCGAGGAAGCGGACGCCTTCTCCGCCTGGATGGTGGATCACATCCGCCTCGACCAGCTGCTGCTGACCGCCTCGCTGCGCTACGAGGACGTGGACAGCGAAGCCAGGCGCTATGCCGACCCGGGCCGCAGCGTGGTCAGCCAGCGGGTCGACAATCAGGTCGACGAGCTGATGGCCGGCCTGGGCGCCACCTGGTTGCTGGACGACCACTGGGCGCTGCTGGCCGGCGTGCATCAAGGCTTCGCGCCCCCGGGCGCGTCCGCCGCCGAGGGCACCGACCCGGAGAAAAGCGTCAACTACGAGGCCGGCGTGCGCTATTGGAGCGGCCCGTTCAGCGCCGACGCCATCGCCTTCTTGAGTGATTACGAGAACACCGTCAATAACTGCTCGGTGGCGGCGCCGTGTCCCAACGGTGACACCATCGGCTCGCAGAGCTTCGGTGAATCCCAGGTGCAGGGTCTGGAGCTGGGCCTCAACAGCCGCCTGTGGCAGGGCAACGGCCTCACCGCGCCGGTGCGTCTGGCCTACACCTACACCGACGGTGAGATCACCGAGACCGCCGACGATCTGAGCGTCCGGGACGGCGACGTGCTGCCGTACCTGCCGGAAAACCAGCTCAGCCTGACCCTGGGCCTGGAGCGTCCCGCCCAGTGGGGCGCCTACCTGACCACCACCTATGTGGACGAGGTGTGCGTGGACAACACCTGCGACCGTTCCAACGGGCCCGCTTTCCGCAGCACCGACGACTATCTGGTGGTGGATCTGGCGGCGTCCTACTATCTGCGCAGCAACGTGGAGGTCTACGCCAAGGTGGATAACCTGTTCGACGACCAGGAAATCGTCGCCCGTTCCCCGGACGGCGCCCGTCCCAACAGCCCGCGTACCGCCTACATGGGCGTCAGGGTGGGTTTCTGATGCGGCTGGCGCGCCACGCCGGTTGAAACCGGCGGGCGTTGCCCCCACTGTCTGCGGATACAGCAGAAAACCGGGCGTCGGTGTTATACTGGCGCCTTTCATTATCAGCAGGCAGGTGGTTTCTATGGATGATGTGATTCAGGTCATCAAAGACCAGATCGCGAAAAATCCGGTGCTCGTCTACATCAAGGGCACACCTCAGTTTCCCCAATGCGGCTTCTCCGCCCAGGTGGTGGAAGCCATGACCAGCGTCGGCAAACCCTTTGCCTACGTGAATATTCTGGAAGCGCCGGAAATCCGGCAGAGCCTGAAGGAATACGCCAACTGGCCCACTTACCCGCAGCTGTGGGTGAACGGCGAGCTGGTCGGCGGGTGCGACATCATCATGGAAATGTACCGCTCCGGTCAGCTCAAGGAGCTGGTGGAAAGCGCCGCCGTGGAAGGCGACGCCTGAACCGACGCCGACGGTCCATTGGTTTTGCCAATCATGGCCAATGGACCGGCCTGTTGAATCCTGGCACGGGATTCCCATGATAGGCGTGCAAAGGTGGCGTCAAGACGCCGCCGCCGGATGTGCGAAGATGTCTTCAACATTGATTCAACGCAGAGAGGAAAAACATGGGCGTACTGGTAGGTAAACCCGCACCTGATTTTACGGTTCCCGCCGTCCTGGGTGACGGCAGCATTGTGGATGAATTCACCCTTTCCGAGGCCATCAAGGGCAAATACGGCCTGGTGTTCTTCTATCCGCTGGACTTCACCTTTGTGTGCCCGTCCGAACTGATCGCCCTGGATCACCGCATGGACGCATTCAAAGAGCGCGGCGTGGAAGTGATCAGCGTGTCCATCGACAGCCACTTCACCCACAACGCCTGGCGCAACACCGCCATCAACGACGGCGGTATCGGTCCGGTGAAATACACCATGGCCGCGGACATGAACCACCAGATCTCCCAGGCCTACGATGTCGAATCCGAAGGCGGCATGGCGTTCCGCGGTGCCTTCCTGATCGACAACAAAGGCGTGGTACGCAGCCAGCTGATCAACGACCTGCCCCTGGGTCGTAACATCGACGAGCTGGTACGTCTGGTTGACGCCCTGCAGTTCCACGAGGAGCACGGTGAAGTGTGCCCCGCGGGCTGGCAGAAAGGCGACCAGGGCATGCAGGACAACCCGGCCGGCGTTGCGTCCTACCTGTCCGAGAACGCCGAGAAGCTGTAACTCTCAGCTCTCAGCGACGATAAAAAGGGCGCCTTCTCGGCGCCCTTTTTTTTGTGCTTGAGCGAGGCTTGTGGGAGCGGTCCTTGTGGGAGCGGGCCCCGCCCGCGAAAGGGAGCGCAGCTCCCGGCAGGATCCGAGAGACCCCTAATCCAGCGCGCGGGCCAGGGTCGGGGGCATCTCGCCGGCCGGCGGCGGCGGCCAGCCGCCCAGGTCGCGGAAGCGGTTGACCATGGAGCAGAACAGCTCGGCGGTGCGGGTGGCGTCGTACAGCGCGGAGTGGGCGTCGCGCTGATTGAAGGGGATGCCGGCCGCTTCGCAGGCCTTGGCCAGCACGGTCTGTCCGTATACCAGGCCCGCCAGGGTGGCGGTGTCGAAACTGGAAAACGGATGAAACGGGTTGCGCTTGATGTCGGCGCGCTCGCTGGCGGCGTTGAGAAAACCCTGGTCGAAGAAACTGTTGTGCCCCACCAGTACCGCCCGGTTGCAGCCGTGCGCCTTGACCGCCTTGCGCACCGGCTCGAACACGCCCTTGAGGGCGGTCAGCTCGCCCACCGCGCCGCGCAGCGGGTTGTGGGGGTCGATGCCGGTGAAGTCCAGCGCCGCCTGCTCGATATTGGCGCCGGGAAAGGGGTCGACGTGGAAGTGCACACGGGTCGACGGGCGCAGGTGGCCGCGGGCGTCCATGTCCAGCAGTACTGCGGCGATTTCCAGCAGGGCGTCGTTGCGGGCGTCGAAGCCCCCGGTTTCAACGTCCACCACCACCGGCAGGAAGCCGCGAAAGCGCAGGGCCAGGGACGGGTGTTGATTAGTCATGCTCTCTCCAGTCAGCGGTCGACATGCTACCCGATAACCGCACCTTGGGACAGGTGACGGCGGCGGACGGGCGCGGGTACAATACGCGCCTTTCTAATCGCGAGTTCTTGGAGTGACGCATGTCTGATATCAACAAGGTGGTGCTGGCCTATTCCGGTGGCCTGGATACCTCCGTGATCGTCAAGTGGTTGCAGGAAACCTACAACTGCGAAGTGGTCACCTTCACCGCTGATATCGGTCAGGGCGAGGAAGTGGAACCGGCCCGCGCCAAGGCCAAGGCGATGGGCGTGAAGGAAATCTACATCGAGGACCTGCGCGAAGAGTTCGTGCGCGACTATGTGTTCCCGATGTTCCGCGCCAACGCCATTTACGAGGGCGAGTACCTGCTCGGCACCTCCATCGCCCGGCCGCTGATCGCCAAGCGTCTGGTGGAGATCGCCGCCGAGACCGGCGCCGACGCCATCTCCCACGGCGCCACCGGCAAGGGCAACGACCAGGTGCGCTTCGAGCTGGGCGCTTACGCGCTGGCCCCGGGCATCCAGGTGATCGCGCCGTGGCGCGAGTGGGACCTGAACTCCCGCGAGAAGCTGATGCAGTTCTGCGAGGACCACGAGATCCCGGTGGACTTCACCAGCAAGAAGAAGAAATCCCCGTACTCCATGGACGCCAACCTGCTGCACATCTCCTACGAGGGCGGCAACCTGGAGGACCCCTGGTGGGAAGCGGAAGAGGACATGTGGCGCTGGAGCGTCAGCCCGGAAGCGGCGCCGGACAAGCCCACCTACGTCACCCTGACCTATGAGAAGGGCGACATCGTGGCCATCGACGGCGAGCGCCTGAGCGCCGCCGAGATCCTCAGCAAGCTCAACAAGCTGGGCGGCGACAACGGCATCGGCCGTCTCGACATCGTCGAAAACCGCTACGTGGGCATGAAGTCCCGGGGCTGCTACGAAACCCCCGGCGGCACCATCATGCTGCCGGCGCACCGCGCCATCGAGTCGCTGACCCTGGACCGCGAATCCGCCCACCTGAAGGACTCGGTGATGCCCAAGTACGCCGAGCTGCTCTACAACGGCTACTGGTGGTCCCCGGAGCGTCTGGCGCTGCAGAAGCTGATCGACGCCACCCAGGAGAACGTCAACGGCGAAGTGCGCATGAAGTTGTATAAGGGCGCCGCCACCGTGGTCGGCCGCCGCTCCGAGAACGACAGCCTGTTCGACGCCTCCATCGCCACCTTCGAGGACGATGCCGGCGCCTACGACCAGAAGGACGCGGAAGGCTTCATCAAGCTCAACGCTCTGCGCCTGCGCATCGCCGCCAAAAACGGCCGCAAACTGTCCTGATCGCCCCCGATCGGCGGGCCCCGACCGGGGCCCGCTGTTACACATCGTCAATGGAAACCTTTCCGTTCTTGTACGAAGGTGCCGATTAAGGCAGTCCTTCGAATCACAACAACAGAAAGGTGGACCATGGCGACGCTCCCTGTTCCTTCGTTTTCAGCCGCACGGGCCGGGCTCTGCCTGGCGCTGATGCTGGTGGCCGCGCCGGTGGCGGCCGGCTGGCCGTTCAACCTGTTCTCGCCGCCCGAGTTCTCCGACCGGACCCGCGACGTGATCTTCGTCGGCAATAATTGGGAAGGCACGGTCAACGTGATCGACGCGGAGACCTATGAGCCGCTCGGTACCATCAACGCGATCCCCGATAAGAGCCAGCGCATCACCGAGATCTACCTGAACCCGGTGCGGCTGCTGTTCTTCCAGGGCGTGCGCCTGCTGATCGGCGAGGGCAACCACCAGTACGTGGACGACATGTACAGCTCCAACGACGGCCGCCTGCTGGTGGTGTCGCGGCCCAGCTTCGCCGACGTGGTGGCACTGGACGTGATCACCGGGGAAGTGGTGTGGCGCTTCCAGGTGGACGGCTACCGCTCCGACCATATGGCGATCTCGCCGAACGGCAAGCATGTGGCGGTGTCCGCCTCCACCGGCGGCGTGGTGCATGTGCTGGACGTGGCCACCGGCGAAGAGGTGGGCCGTTTCCCGTCCGGGGATTCACCGCATGAAAACATCTACTCCGAGGACGGCGAGCGCATCTTCCACGCCGCCATCGGCCAGGTGTTCACGCCGCTGGACCGGGGCCGGGTGGTCAAGCAGCTGACCAAGGGCGAGCGTCTTTTCCAGATCGTCGACGCGGAGACCTTCGAGATCATCAAGCGCTTCGACCTGCGTGAGAAGCTGGACGAAGCGGGCTACACCCACCTGAGCCCGGCGATCCGGCCCATGGCGCACACCGACGACGAGCGCTATTTCTACTTCCAGGTGTCGTTCTTCCACGGCTTCCTGGAGTACGACATGGAGGAGGACCGCATCACCCGTCTGGCGCACCTGCCCAACCTGGTGCCCAATCTGCCCCGCGAGAAGTACGTCAACGATTCCGCCCACCACGGCATCGCCCTGAGCGGCGACCAGAGCACCCTGTGCGTGGCCGGCACCATGAGTGACTATGTGGCGATCGTCTCCCGGGAGACCTTCGAATACACCATCTTCACCGGCATCGGCGAGAAGCCCTACTGGGTGACCACCAGTGGTGACGGGGAACACTGCTATATCTCCTGGAGCGGCACCGACCAGATGTCCGTGTTCTCCTACGAAACCGGGCAGGAAGTGGCCCGGCTGGACGTGGGGGACCACCCGCAACGGGTCCGTGAAGGACGTATACTGGAAAACTGGCTAACCCCTTGAAGCGCCCGGCGGGCGCGGCCCGCCGGTAAAATTTACGCTATTGTCTGGCCCCGCCGGGCGTCCCTGTGTACTCTGCCGAAAAGTCGGCGTGCCGGGGGCGCGGCGGGGTTTTTTATTATCCAAAGGCTTCCTGGCGAAAGAGCAAAGGCATGAATAAAACCACCGTGGGCTGGCGGGAATGGGCCAGCCTGCCCGATCTGGGGATCAAGGCGATCAAGATGAAGGTGGATACCGGCGCGCGCACCTCCGCGCTGCACGCCTTCAAAGTGACCAGTTTCCAGCGTGACGGGCGCGAGTGGATCCGGTTCTGCATCCATCCGTTTCAGGATTCCGACCAGTCCCGGGAATGCGAAGCGCCCCTGCTGGACCGTCGTGTGGTGACGGATTCCGGCGGTCATCGGGAAGAACGCCCGGTGATCAAGACCCTGCTCGCCGTGGGCGGGCGCCGCTGGCCGGTGGAGATGACCCTCACCGACCGTGACACCATGAAATTTCGCATGTTGCTCGGGCGTACCGCCATGGATCAGTTGGTGGTGCATCCCCAGGCTTCATTTTTACTCGGTGGCAACGAGCATCAACCATGAAGATAGCGATTCTGTCCCGGAACAAGCACCTCTATTCCACGCGCCGTCTGGTTCAGGCGGGCGAGGACGCCGGTCACGAAATGCACGTGATCGACACCCTGCGCTGCTATATGAGCATGGTCTCCCACAAGCCGGAGATTCATTTCAAGGGCCAGGTGCTGGAGGGCTTCGATGCGGTGATCCCGCGAATCGGTGCTTCCGTGACCCAGTACGGCACCGCGGTGCTGCGCCAGTTTGAAATGATGGGCGTGTTCCCGGTCAACGAATCGGTGGCGATCTCCCGCTCCCGGGACAAGCTGCGCTCCCTGCAGCTGCTGTCGCGCAAGGGCGTGGGCCTGCCGGTGACCGGCTTCGCCCACTCACCGGACGACATTCCCGACCTGATCAACATGGTCGGCGGCGCGCCGCTGGTGATCAAAATGCTGGAAGGCACCCAGGGCATCGGCGTGGTGCTGGCGGANACCCGCAAGGCGGCGGAATCGGTGATCGAGGCCTTCATGGGCCTGAACGTNTCGGTGATGGTGCAGGAGTACATCAAGGAAGCCGGCGGCGCCGACATNCGCTGTTTCGTGGTGGGCGGCAAGGTGATCGCCGCCATGAAGCGCCAGGCGCTGCCCGGCGAGTTCCGCTCCAACCTGCACCGGGGNGGCACCGCCAGCCTGATCCGCATNACCCCGGAAGAGCGCGCCACCGCGGTGCGCGCGGCGCGCATCATGGGCCTGAACGTGGCCGGCGTGGACATNCTGCGNTCCCACCACGGCGCGCTGGTGATGGANGTGAANTCCTCGCCGGGCCTGGAAGGCATNGAAGCGGCCACCAANAAAGACGTGGCCGGNATGGTGGTGAAGTTTATNGAGAGTCATGCNCGGCCGCATCGTACCCAGACGAAAGGGGCTAAAGGGTAGTTAAGAGTTAATAGTGAATAGTTAATAGCTGAAAACAGCTAAAACAAGAATCCGGTGAGTGATGACGAGCAGTAACCGCAAGAACAAACAGGAAGAGAAGGCGGCGCCGTTTGAGTTGAACGGCACGCGGGTGATGCCGGGCACGCGGGTTAAGGTGGAATTGCCGCTGGCGCAGCTTTATACGCAGACGCCTTTGAACGTGCCGATCCATGTGATTCATGGTCGGCGGCCGGGGCCGGTGCTGCTGGTGAGCGCGGCGATCCACGGTGATGAATTGAACGGCGTGGAGATTATTCGCCGGCTGCTGCGCCATTCGTCGCTCAACCGGCTTAACGGCACCCTGCTGGCGGTGCCGGTGGTCAATGTGTTCGGCTTTATTCACAAGACCCGGTATCTGCCCGACCGCCGCGATTTGAACCGCTCGTTCCCGGGCTCGGAGACCGGCAGCCTGGGCGCGCGCATGGCCTGGCAGTTCAAGACCCAGGTGCTGGACCGCGCCACCCACGCGGTGGACCTGCACACCGGCGCCATCCACCGCGCCAACCTGCCGCAGATCCGCGCCGACCTCTCCAACGAGGACACCGCCGCCATGGCCGCCGCGTTCGGCGTGCCGGTGGTGATCAACTCGGTGCTCGGCGAGGGCACCCTGCGCGAAGTGGCCGAGGCCCAGGGCATTCCGGTGATCACCTACGAAGCCGGTGAAGCGCTGCGCTTCGACGAGAGCTCCATTCGCGCCGGTGTGAAAGGGGTGCTGAACGTCATGCACCACCTGCGCATGACCGGACCGCGCCGCACCCGCGCGCCCATGGAGCCGCACATCGCCCGCTCCTCGAGCTGGGTGCGCGCCGAGCGCGACGGCGTCTTCCTGCCGCTGGTGGCGCTGGGCGCCTGGCTGCGCAAGGGCCAGCTGATCGGCCGTATCTCCAGCCCGTTCGGCGGCGAGGACGTGACCATCGAATCGCCCTGCGCGGGTATTCTGGTGGGCCGCAACAACCTGCCGCTGGTCAACGAGGGCGAAGCCCTGTACCACATCGCCCGCTTCGAGGAAGTGCGCGAAGTGGCGCAGAATCTGGAAGTCTTCACCTCGGATATTGAACGCGGGCCGGGGCTCACCGGCGAACCGCCGATCGCCTGATAAGGACCGGATGATGATGTTGCCGTCGCCGCGGGCCGTGTATCGCGGTTTGCGCAAAATGCTGCGTTTTCTGGCGCGCCCGGCCCGGCGCGCCGGCAGCCGTGGCGGCCCGGTAATCCAGACCTACCGGGGCTACGGCTCCCGGGACGAAGTGTTCCTGATGGGGCGGGTGTTCCGTCAGCCGGGCCTGGGGCTCAAGCTGGGCGAGGGCCCCCTCGACGACCTGGTCAATATCGCCCGCCGCACCGCCCGCTGGGGCATCCGCGACGCCCGGGTGGCGGTCACCGTGGGGGATGCCCACGCCTGCGTCACCACCGACCGGGACGGTTATTTCAGCGTGCAGCTGCCGATCGAGGAGCCGCTGCCCGACGGCGCCTTCTGGCAGCAGGCGCGGCTGGAGCTGCAGTCCACCTCGGGCCCGTCCGGCGAACGTGGCGTGGCCACCACCGCCGAAATCTACATTCCCCCCCGTGAGGTGGACCTGGCGGTGGTCAGCGACATCGACGACACGGTGATCTACACCGGCGTGGCCAGCAAGCTGACCATGATGTACCAGCTGTTTATCGCCAAGGCCCGCCACCGCACCGCCTTCCCCGGCGTGTCCGCGTTCTACCGGGCGCTGTTCCATGGCGAAAGCGGCGAGCGCCGCCGGCCGATGCTGTACGTGTCGCGGGGCCCCTGGAGCATCTACGACGTGCTGGTGGAGTTCTTCCGCCTCAACCACATTCCCCACGGGCCGGTGCTGTTCCTGCGCGAATGGGGCGTGACCTTGCAGCGGCCGCTGCCGATCCGCGCCAAGGATCACAAGGCGATGCTGATCGAGCGCATGCTGACGCTCTACCAGCAGCTGCCGTTCGTCTTGATCGGCGACAGCGGCCAGAAGGACCCGGAAGTGTACGCCGACCTGGTGGCCCGCTACCCGGGGCGCATCCGCGCCATCTACATCCGCCACGTGCACCAGGGCGACACCCGCGACAGCGACATCCAGGCGCTCGCCGACCGCGTGGCGCAAAGCGACTGCCAGATGATCCTCGCCAAGGACAGCCTGGAGATGGCCCAGCACGCCTTCGAGAACGGGCTGATCGCCCGCCGCGGCCTTGAAGAGGTCCGCGCCGACTGCCGCAGAAGAGGCAGTTAATAGTTAACAGTTAACAGTTAACAGTTAACAGTTAACAGCGAACACAAAGCGTAGCCGAGGGGGCGGTGCCAGGGTCCGCGCGTAAAGCCTCTCTGAAACGGTGTTTTCGCTATTAACTATTAACTCTTCCCCTCGATCTTTCCGCCCACGCTGCGCCATCCTGCGAAGCCTCCTTCAATGTCACACACCGGCCCAAACCCCATATCCATGAGTTGGGCGGTGGCGAGGGCGGAGCGGTGGCCGAGGGCGCAGAACAGGACGAAGCGCTGGCCGCTGGCGAAGTCGGCTTTGTGGTAGGGCGAGTCCGGGTCGACCCAGAATTCCAGCATGCCGCGGGGCGCATGCAGGGCGCCGGGCACGGTGCCTTCCCGTTTCAGCTCGCGCACGTCGCGGATGTCCACGAAGCGCACGTCCGGGTCGTCCAGCAGCGCGCGGGCCTGTTCCGGGGTGAGTCGCTCGATGCGCGCTTCGGCGGCGGCCACCAGTTCCGAGACGCTTTTTTTCAGGGCCATGACGGGGTCCTCCGTTATTGCGGTTTGCCCGGCGTGGGCACCAGGCCGTCGCGGCTGAGTACCACGGCGATCTCGTCGAGAATGGCCGGGTCGTCGATGGTGGAGGGCAGCGGGAAGTCGCGGCCGTTGGCCATCTTGCGCAGGGCGGCGCGCAGGGTCTTGCCGGAGCGGGTCTTGGGCAGGCGCGGCACCACCAGGGCGCGGCGGAAGCGGGCCACCGCGCCCACCTGGTCGCGGATCAGCGCCACCAGTTCCTGTTCCAGGCGCGGCTCGTCGATGTCGGCGCCGTCCTTGAGCACCACCAGGCCCACCGGCACTTCGCCGCACAGTTCGTCGTGCATGCCCACCACGGCGGACTCCGCCACCGCCGGGTGGGTGGCGATGTGCTCCTCCATCACGCCGGTGGAGAGCCGGTGGCCGGAGACGTTAATCACGTCGTCGGTGCGGCCCATGATGTAGACGAAGCCGTCGGCGTCCAGATAGCCGCCGTCGCCGGTGTGGTAGTAGCCGGGGTGGGTGTTCAGGTAGGCGTCCAGGTAGCGCGGGTGGTCGTTCCACAGGGTCTGGGCGCAGCCCGGCGGCAGCGGCAGGCGCAGCACGATGGCGCCTTCCTCGTCGGGCCCCAGCGGCCGGCTGTTGGCGTCCAGCACTTCCACCTGGTAGCCGGGCACCGGCCGGTTGGTGGAGCCGCCGCGCACCTCGGTCTGGCCCAGGCCGGTGCAGGGCGCGGTCACCGGCCAGCCGGTCTCGGTCTGCCACCAGTGGTCGTAGACCGGTCGGCCGGTGAGTTCGCTGAGCCACTGATAGGTGGGCGTGTCGAGCTTTTCGCCGGCCACGAACAGGTGGCGCAGGTTGCTCACGTCGTAGCGCTTGAACGCCTCGCCGTCCGGGTCCTCCTTGCGGATCGCCCGGAACGCGGTGGGCGCCGCGAACAGGCCCTGCACGCCGTGCTCCTCCACCACCCGCCAGTAGGCGCCGGCGTCCGGTGTCTTCACCGGCTTGCCCTCGAACATGACGGTGGTGCAGCCGCCCAGCAGCGGCGCGTAGACGATGAACGAGTGGCCCACCACCCAGCCCACGTCCGAGCAGCCCCACCAGACTTCGCCGGCGCGCATGCCGTACACCTGGCGCAGCGCGTACAGCAGCGCCACCGCGTGGCCGCCGTTGTCGCGCACGATGCCCTTGGGTTTTCCGGTGGTGCCGGAGGTGTACATAATGTACAGCGGATCGGCGGCGTTCACCGGCACCGGCGCCGCCGGTTCGCTGCCGGTGACCTCCGCCCGCCAGTCCTTGAAGCCGGTGCCGGTCAGGTCCGCCGGGCCGGCGTCCCGCTGCAGTACCAGCACCGCCTCGACCCGGTGCGCCGCCTGCTCCAGGGCGCCGCTGACCAGCGGCATGTAGGGAATCACCCGGTCGATCTCGATGCCGCAGGAGGCGGTCAGCACCACCTTGGGCTTGGCATCGTCCACGCGGATCGCCAGCTCGTGGGCGGCGAAGCCGCCGAACACCACCGAATGCACCGCGCCCAGCCGCGCGCAGGCGAGCATGGCGATGGCCGCTTCCGGCACCATGGGCAGATAGATCACCACGCCGTCGCCCTTGCCCACGCCCAGCCGCGCCAGGGCGCCGGCGAGCTCCGCCACCCGGTCTCTGAGCTGGTTGAAGGTGAAGCGCTGCTGGCTGGCGGTGACCGGGGAATCGTGGATCAGCGCCAGCTGTTCGCCGCGGCCCTGTTCGATCTGATGATCCAACGCCAGGTAGCTGGTGTTGAGCACGCCGTCGCCGAACCAGCGGTGGGTGCCGTCCTGCAGGGTGTCCAGAATGCGGGTGGGGGGTTGGTACCAGGCCACGGCCCGGGCCTGCTCGGCCCAGAAGTCGTCGGCGTTCTGCCGCGCCCGCTGGTAGGCTTCCGCGTAATTCATGCTCCGCTCCTCGCCGTCGTCGCTGCTTGTTGTTATTCGCCGCGCCCAGGGGCGCTCACGTTCATACAACCACGAAGTGGGTGGGGAGGCTATTCGACGAAGGAGGTAGGGGGCGTTGGCCTTGAGGCGGGGTTTCTCTCCAGCGGGGGGCGCGTGTCTGTGTTCTGCCCTTCCGGGAACGCCGTGAATACGTCCCTGTAGGCTCCCTGTCGNACGTCCTGTNCTCCAGGGTCCCGGAAGGGCAGAACACAGACACGCTCCAGTGGAAGATTCCACGGCTCCGGGTTATCGCTGACGCCTCACCTTTCTACGAAGCTGGTTTGGTGGGAGCGGGCTTTGTGGGAGCGGGCCCTGCCCGCGAAAGGGAGCGAAGCTCCCGGCAGGATGCCAGAGAGCTATCTAACGGCAGCATTAACAGCGTCTCTGGAACCCTGCCGGCCGGCAAAGCCGGCCTTTCGCTTGCAAGCAAGCTCCCACAAATCGAGTTTATAGGATGGTCCTGGCGGTATTTCTGACCCGTGGCGGTTCCGCTGCCAAGTGAGCGGGGCAATGGTGGTGCCTGGAGGGAGCTGTTTGGCCAGGGAGGGCCAAACTAACAGCGGCCATGGAT
>FUFK010075935.1_pt1 | contig 16563 bp, 22 predicted proteins | sample 1021851 | NCBI WGS metagenome assembly FUFK01 (sample SAMEA51879418, study PRJEB19060) | metagenome | reverse complement strand
CTTACTATCTATTATCTGGCTAGGCGTTAAATCTGCACTAGTTACTTTAGATAATTCCAGATATTCTCTAGTTAATTTATCTTTAAAATACCAATGTCCATTATCTTCGTACATATACATATAATCACTTGGATTGCTTCCAGAGTTTTTAAGCATATTAAAAGCATAATCTATTTTATCTTGATTAGTAGATACAGATTTATCAGAGTTATTAAGCTTAACAACATTATCTGATTTAATGTTGTCAAGATTACCATTATTTAAGTTATTAATATTTAACATGATGTTTATATTTCCTTCTATGTTAAAGTTATGATAAATGAACCATTCATTTATCTTGATTAATATATCCCACATATCAAACTAAATAGCAAGTATTATTTTAACTAAATAATAAATTAATTTTTAACAGGGTTATAGGGGTATATATTCAGATAAATAACTAAGGATATACTTGTTGATAATTTGTTTTATAACTTAGGTTAATAATAAATAGGATATCTGGGTTATGTCTTAATTTGTAAACAATTATTAAAACTTGCGCCACTTTTCCATAAAGCGTTATACAAAGCAATTTAAACTAAGTAAGTATTGAGTACTAACAAATAAAAAAAGGTTTTCTATCAGCTTTATACAGCGTTTAAACTAGGTTTTATAATGAGTTACTAGCGAGGCAAACCTGCCACCTGCCCCCCCTGCGCCCTATGTATACAGAGATTACATAAAATTAGGAAATATCGATGTTAACTTGATTCGTATACAAATTTTATATTATTTAGAGGAAATTATTGTTAATCAGTTTGACAATCGCCTGCACTCTTAATATAATTACATACATGAAAAGAATATCTTACAATAAAATTAAGTATATGAGGGAATGGCGTAAGAAACAACTGCGTATTAACCCTGTAAAATACAAGTTACAAGCTATGGTTCGTAGAGCTAAAGTTCGTGCTAAGAAGAAAGACATACCTTTTACACTAGATTGGGAACAATTAATACCACTAGCTAAAGATAAGTGTCCATACTTTACTGAGATAAAGTTAGATTGGGGTAATAAAGAAAAAGGTATTACAGAAGCATCACCTACATTAGATAGGATTATACCAGAAAAAGGATATGTAATAGATAATGTAGAAATTATTAGTTCTAAAGCTAATGGTATAAAATCTATTGGTACATCAGAAGACCTATACAGAGTAGCTGATAGGTTATATGAGCATGAGAGGGAAGATAAGAATATAGAGTTAGGGGAATCTATTCAGGATATGAAGTATCGCCTGCATGGGTAATAAGTATAATACTAAGTACATATCTTGTACTCTACTAAGTATATACTAGGTATATATATGTAACCCCCCCAGGGGGGATAACGCAGTTATAACATAAAATTTCAGATCTGTCAATACAATTCGGAAAAATAATTACATGAATGACAAAGAATTAGACGCTATCATGGAAATAGCATGGGATTTAGATGATCCTCAAAGAGAGATGCTAGTGCGTGAGCTAAAGCGTAGCAGGATACGGAAAAAACTTGACAAATTTGTAAATACAAGTATGTATGTAAACCTGTTAGAGCAATTTTATTACGCCTTAATAGAGAACAGTGGGGAACATGTTGCAATAAAGCTACCACACAGTTCTGTACACTATGTAACAGCAGTAATTAAAGAAGATAAAGAGTTTATAGATAGAATAGGTTATACGCCTAGTTTGGCGGAAGTAGAGAGGGCTATGTATCTAGAAGGTATGCTACCTTGGAATGAGTATGATGTACCTAATTGGTTTGCCAGAAAACATGCTTTTCGTAAAGACAAAAAATGATGTCCCTCTAAAGCGTCTTGTATCCTTTTTTCTGAGGAGATCGTGGTATAAGATACTGTCTTTACGGAGTATGTAGGCATAAGGGGGTATGGGTTTATCTTGTACCCCCAACAGGATAAAAATGACGGAGTTATTAAAATTAACAGCATGTATTCTAGGGGTATTTTTCTCTTATAGCTCTTTGCACTACTTAATGCAAGGAGATGTTGTTATGTTTGTAGCGATATTACCACTAACTACAGCATTTGTGTGGTGGTATGGTAAACGAGGATTTAATGGCTAGAAAAAAAGCTAAGGCTATTAGAAAGACAACAAAAGGTAAAGGAGCTAATTACCGCCCTACTAAAAAAGGTGCAGGTATGACAAAAAAAGGAGTTAGGGCATATCGTAAAGCGAATCCTGGCTCTAAGTTAAAAACAGCCGTAACAGGCAAAGTAAAAAAAGGCAGTAAAGCTGCTAAAAGAAGGAAGTCCTATTGTGCAAGATCACTAGGGCAACTGAAGAGAAGTTCAGCAAAAACAAGAAACAATCCGAACTCTCGTATTAGACAAGCAAGAAGAAGGTGGAAATGCTAATGGAAAAAATATATAGAACAAATCAAAAAGTAATTACCTATCCTATAATTGACATAGAAAAAGGTCTAAATAAAATATACAGAGGGATTCCCTATACGCCTAGTAAAAAAATTACAGGTATATCATATAGACTTGGTATGTATAGAGGTGTAGAAAACCAAGTCAGTATAAAACATAGAGGTTAATATAATGTCATTATACAGAAATATAAATAAAAGAAAAAAAGCAGGTACTAGCCGTAGTAAAAAGAAATCTACTATTAGTCCTAAAGCTTATGCTAATATGAAAGCAGGTTTTCCTAAAGCTAAAAAAGGCGGAACTGTAAAAAAAGCTAAAGGCATGAACAAAGGAGGTACTTTGAAAAAAGTTCCTGCAGGAAACAAAGGTCTTAAAAAGCTACCAAAAACAGTTAGGAATAAAATAGGCTTTGCTAAAAAAGGTGGAGTAGTTAAAAAAGCTAAAGGCATGAGACGAGGCGGTGCTATTAAAAAAGCTAAAGGTATGAGGAGAGGCGGAGCTAGGACTAAGAAATAGTTTATGCCCCATCTTATATCGAATGTCCCATATTTTAAAGTATGGGTTAGAAGAGAATTTACAGCTAATCATCAAGAGTATCATGGTGAGTTTTTACATGGATTAGTAATAGCAGTAAATTGTATACCAGATAGATCACTATCTTTTCAGATTGTATTTACTGGTTGCGAAAATGAATTAGATGAGCCAAATGTTCATGGTGGTGCTATGTGGGCTAGAATGCCTATACAAGGTTTAGTAGCAGATATACCCCTAGATGAATGGCCAGACAGAATGGAAAATCATTTGTGTCAGCCTTGGGACTGTATGTCTAGAAAACATGAGGTAGTAGTTTTGGACAGAACATCATCATCACCTTGGTATGCCAAAATAGATGGTGAGTTTTATTTAGCTAAGTATATTTTTACTGTAGATTATACAGAAGATGACATAGCAGATAGTCCAGACCAACATAAACAAAGTCATGTATTGTACTTGACTGAGGGACAATGGAAAGGAAACATAGTAGCATTACCTAATAACAGAGTAAGAGTTACTAACCCTGCATTGTGGGTTACAGGAGAAGGAGCTCCTGATTTTAGCCCTAGTCAATGGCTTCACAGTAGTGAAGAACACGAAAGTTATACAGATCCAGAAATAACTTTCAATAATTTGTATAAGGATTAGGATGGCAAGAAACTATAAAAAAGAATATAAAAATTATCATTCTAAGCCTAAACAAAAGAAAAGAAGAGCTTCTCGTAACACAGCTAGAAACAGAGCTTTAAAAAAAGGCACTGTTAAAAAAGGCGATAAAAAGGATATAGATCATAAGGATGGTAATCCTAGAAACAATAAAAAAAGCAATTTGAGAGTAAAATCTCGTAGTGCTAATAGATCATTTCCTCGTAATAAACGAGCAGGTAAAAAACGGAGAAAGACATGAAAAAATTATTAACAGTAGCAATTATAGGTCTTGTTCTTACAGGGTGTGCAGCATCACAAATATCTTTGACTGCATCTGCACCTAAAGGTAAAGACTTAGATATAACTATTAAAACTAAAGAACAAAAATCAGAGTAAGATATGCAGTTTAAAGGTAATCCAAAAAACAATGTCACTAGAGCTAAAAAAGGAAAAGTTATATCGCCAAAAGGCAAAAAGTGTGTATTTGGAATTGCTGTCATATCAGGAAAAAAGAAATAGAGAGTACGAGGCTATTATGGAGTTGATTATGGCACAAGCTAAAACAACATTGGCTACTAAAAGTAAATTAACTAAAGTAGCTAAAAAAGCTAAAATTGAACCTAAAAAAGAAGCAGTAGAAATTTCTGCTAGAAATAAAAAGATTGGTATGTATATTGGTATTGGTCTAGTAGCACTTCTTATTTTAGCTAACTTAGTAGGTTAATGATGCAAGGAGGGTTACTAGTAACATCATCTGTAGCATTATCGTCTACAAATAGGACTACTGTATACACAGTGCCCTCCAACCATCGGTCTATAGTTAGACAGATTGTAGCAGGAAATGTTGACGCATCTAATGCAGCAACATTAAAATTAGAATGGTATGACGCTTCAGCAACAACTTATTATGCGTTGACTGGGGCATATAGTATAGCAGCAAGTGGATATCTTTGGTTAAATGATATTCTTATAGGGCTTGAAGCAGGAGATTTAATAACTGCTACAGCAGGAGCTGCTGATGATTTGACAGTAACAACTGTCGTAGAACAAATAGTAATAGGAGGATAACTTGACTCCCAAACAACAGATGTTTATAAAAGCATTATTCGGAGAAGCCCAAGGCAATTATAGAACAGCTATGGACATGGCTGAATATTCAAAAAACACTTCTGTAAGCGATGTATTAAAAGGATGCGAAGAAGATATTATAGCAGCATCTAAAAATTATTTAGCAGCAAATGCACCAAAAGCAGCGATGGCTATTGTAGGTGTTATAGACGAACCAGTAGAAATGGGTAACAGAGATAAATTAGCTGCAGCAAAAGATGTATTAGATAGAATAGGCGTAAGCAAGACAGATAAAGTTGAAGTAAAAGCTCCACAAGGAATTTTTCTATTACCTAGAAAAAATGATGACGAAGATGGAACAGAAGAAGGAACAAACGATATATAAGAGAAGACTTTCATCTACAATACCGTATGGATGGAAGTTAGTTGAAGGCTCTACAGATTTATTAGAAGAAGTACCATTAGAATTAGCATATTTAGAAAAAGCAAAAGAGTATTTAAAAGGATCAAGTTACAGAGAAGTAGCAAAGTGGTTATCAGCTAAGACAGGTAGAAAGATATCACATGTAGCCCTTTATAAAATGGCAAAAAAGGAACTAAGTGACAAAAGAAGTAAAGCAGCTCGTATTAGATGGAGACAAGCCAAAGCCAAGGCAGCAGAGGAAACGCAAGAAGACCTCAGTGCAGAAGCAGAAGCTTACAAACGCAAAAAAAGCAACGCAAGTAGCTAAACGCAAACTAAAACACGCTGAAAAGAAATTGAAAATTGTAGAAGAAGAAGCTCGTGAAGAGCAGCCTATAATTTTTAAGCCAAACTCTGGTCCTCAAACAGAGTTTTTGGCATCTAACGAAAGAGAAGTATTATATGGGGGTGCAGCAGGCGGAGGTAAATCTTATGCCTTGTTAGCAGATGTTTTAAGATATTGTGATAATCCAAATCACTCTGCATTAATAATTCGTAGAACTAATGACGAATTAAGAGAGTTGGTACAGAAAAGTCAAGATATGTACCCTAAAGTATTTAAAGGGGCACATTGGAGTGAAAGAAAGTCTTTATGGACTTTTCCTTCTGGGGCTAGAATCTGGATGACATATCTAGAACAAGACAAAGATGTTCTGCGATATCAAGGACAAGCATTTACATGGATTGGGGTTGATGAACTCACACAGTATCCTACTCCTTACGCATGGGACTATTTAAGATCAAGGCTTAGAACAACAGATCCTAAATTACCTATTTATATGAGAGCTACAAGCAATCCAGGTGGTCCTGGTCATATATGGGTAAAGAAAATGTTTATTGATCCTTCTCCTTTCAATAGAGCATTTGATGCTACGGATATAGAGTCTGGAAAAACTTTAAAGTGGCCGAAAGGACATGAGAAAGAAGGTGATCCACTTTTTAGGCGTAGATTCATTCCTGCAAAGCTATCAGATAATCCTTTCTTAGCTGAGTCAGGTGAGTATGAGGCAAACCTATTATCTCTACCAGAAGTACAACGGAAACAACTTTTGGAGGGATCATGGGATATAGCTGAAGGAGCTGCGTTTAATGAATTTTCCAGAGATAAGCATGTTGTTCAACCCTATGACATTCCGAGGTCATGGAGAAAATTTCGGTCTTGTGATTATGGGTATAGTAGTTGGTCTGTCGTTTTGTGGATGGCTGCTAGACCTGATGGTAAGATCACGGTATATAGAGAACTTTATGTTCGTAAAAAAACTGCTGAAGAGCTCGCAGATATCGTTCTCGATATCGAGCATAAAGCAGGGAACGAAAATATTGCATACGGAGTCCTCGATTCATCATGTTGGCAACAGCGTGGTCAAACAGGACCAAGTATCGCAGAAACAATGGTCCAACGAGGATGTAGATGGAGACCATCCGACAGGACCAAGGGAAGTCGCATAGCAGGTAAAAATGAACTGCATAGACTTTTACGAATTGACGAAGAGATGGGGGAAGCAGGTATAGAGTTTTTTGAGAACTGCACACAACTAATTGCAGAGCTACCTCAAATACCTTTAGACAAAAATAACCCAGAAGATGTCAATACGAAAATAGATTATGATCATGGCTATGACGCATTGCGTTATGGTATCATGTCAAGACCAGTGCCAAGGTCAGTGTTTGATTATAACCCAGAACATCAACCTAAAAAATGGCGACCATTCGATCAATCGTTTGGATATTAGAAGGACAAAAAATGGCTGAAGAAAATATTAATTTAGAAGAAGCGTTAGGAGCAGCAGATACAATAGATGAAGAGGGAAACACTTTAGCATCTCATGTGCAAAGTGCTTATGGTCGTTCAGAAGATGCTAGATATGACCAAGAAAGAAGATGGCTAACATCTTATAGAAACTATAGAGGTCTTTATGGTAGTGATAACCAATTTACTGAAAGCGAAAAAAGTCAAGTATTTATTAAAGTAACTAAGACTAAAGTAATGGCTGCTTATGGTCAAATAACAGATGTATTATTTGCAGGACAAAAGTTTCCTATAGGAATACAATCTACTAGAATACCTGAAGGCATAGACAAAGAATTACATTTTGATCCTTTATCTCCAGAAAGTCAAAATAAATCTCCTTATGGATATCCAGGCGATGGTAATGATTTGCCACCAGGAGCTACTAACAAAACTTTAAGAGAAAGATTAGAACAAGATTTACCAAATGTACAAGAAGGTCCAGGATTAACACATACTTCTATAACATATCATCCTGCAGACGAAGCAGCAAAGAAAATGGAAGAAACTATTTTAGATCAGTTAGAAGAATCTTCCGCTTCTAAACATTTGCGTTCTGCAGCATTTGAAATGTCATTGTTTGGTACAGGAGTGTTAAAAGGACCTTTTGCTGTAGATAGAGAAACACCTAATTGGGAAGAAGATGAAAACGGTAAAGTATCTTATAACCCAAGAATTACAACTGTACCTAAACTAGAGTTTGTTTCTGTCTGGAATTTTTACCCTGATCCAGACGCTAAGAATATGGAACAAGCAGAATATGTAGTTCAAAGACACAAACTTTCACATTCTGATTTAAGGGGGCTTAAAAAGCGACCATTCTTTGATAGCGAAGCTATTGATGAGTGTATAGAGATGGGCACTAATTATGTCCGTAAATGGTGGGAGACACAAGTTGAAGATGAAGATTCAAAAAGTTATAGCGTGGATAGGTTTGAAGTTTACGAGTATTGGGGAAATATTGACAGAGACATGGCAGAAGATGCAGGACTCGATATCCCTGACGAGTATGCCGACATGGATACTGTCCAAATTAACGCTTGGGTGGGAAATGGTAAAATCCTTAGATTGGCGATTAACCCTTTCGTGCCTAATCGTATTCCTTATTTTGCTGCTCCTTTTGAGCTAAATCCATATAGTTTTTATGGAGTAGGTCTAGCAGAAAATATGTCTGATACACAACAGTTAATGAACGGCTTTATGCGTATGGCTGTAGATAACGCTGTGTTATCAGGAAACCTTATATTCGAGATAGACGAAACAAATCTTGTGCCAGGACAAGATCTTGAATTATATCCTGGCAAGATATTTAGAAGACAAGGTGGAGCACCTGGACAAGCATTATTTGCGACAAGTTACCCAAATGTATCTAATCAAAATATGCAAATGTTTGATAAAGCCAGAGTGCTCTCCGATGAAGCTACAGGTATACCATCCTTTTCTCATGGTCAGACAGGAGTAACAGGAGTAGGTAGAACTGCATCAGGTATTTCGATGTTAATGGGAGCAGCACAGCTTTCTATTAAAACTGTAATTAAAAACATAGATGATTATCTATTACAACCTATGGGAGAAGCATTTTATGCGTTCAATCAACAGTTTAATTTTAATCCTGAAATAAAAGGAGACATCGAAGTAAAAGCTAGAGGTACAGAAAGTCTTATGCGTAATGAGGTAAGAAGTCAAAGACTATTACAACTTATGCAGATAGGCTCTAATCCTACACTAGCACCTTTCATCAAGTTCCCAGTTATACTAAGAGAAATTGCTCACGCATTTGATTTAGATTCTGAGAAGTTTGTAAATGATGAAAGAGAAGCAGTTAAACAAGCAGAAATATTAAAAGCAGCAGGTATGATGCCTGCTCAACCAGGTAATACAACACCACCGCCTTCAGTACAAGGAGGAGGAACAACTTCAGCAGCTAGTCCTGCAGGAGTAGGTAATGGTAATGTAGCACCTGGAGCAGCTCCTGAACCAGAGATGCCTGGTTTTGCAGGGCAGTCACCAGTATTTCCTGAAGGAGTACAATAATGAAAGCAGACATAGCTAAAAAATTATTACCTTGCGTAAATGATCCTAAGCATAATGATGCTCTTATTCAATATGCTCAGGAAAGAATAGATAATCAAATGCAGAATCTATGTAGGGAAACAGATCATTGTAAGATACATGTATTACAAGGTTCTATACAAGAGCTTCAAAGGTTTATGACTATTAGAGAAGAAGCAAATCAATCAGCTAAGGAGAGATAGATGAGAATGACTAGAGCAATAGCAGGAGGAGATGTTCCTTCTAAAGAAAACAAACCATTAGATATTAAAAATGTATCTGGAGGTGGAGGCAATGAAAATGCCTATATAGAACAATTAAAATCTAGGGAAAAGGTTTTAGAAGGAGATCAAAAACCTAATCCTTTAGTTACGCCAGATAAAGGAGGACCAATGATGGCAAACATGACAAAAAAACCTAATAATATGGTAAGGACACCTATTGCAGCAGTAAGAGGTGGAGGCACATACTTAAATATGAGAAAAGCTCAGGAAGGAAATATAGCACTACCTATGGGAGGTATGCCACCACCACCTGCGGTTGAAGATGCAAGTTCTGTTTCACCAGAAATGGCTAAGGAAGCAGAAAGCCTTGGAATAGAAGTAGCACCACCAGGAGCTACAGCAGAAGAAGTAGCAGATGATCAATTAGTGTTATTATCTGAAGGAGAACTAGTAGTACCTGCTAATGTAGTTAGATACCATGGTTTAGCTCAATACGAAAAAATGAGAAAAGCTGCTCTCAATGGTCTTGATGAAATGGATAAAGCAGGACAATTAGTAAGTCCTCAAGAAACTCCTGATCCAGAAGGACTAGTAAGCCCAGACAAAGAAATAGCCTAATATGGTTGTAGGACCTGTAACTAAACAGATAGTTAAGCAAGGATCTAAAATCTATGACGCTATAAAAAGCGGTAGGTCAAAGACTACGCCTGTAAGCACGCCTGTAAATAAACCTGTAAAAACTGAAGATCAAATAGCTGATGAAGCATATGAGCTAGGTAAAGAATTTGCAGAAAGAGGTACTCGTTCAGAAACAGGTTTATGGGAATACCCTGAACAATCTATAACATCTGCTGATACATCTATAAATGTTAGCAAACTTCCACAAGGATATACTAAATTAATAAAAAACAATACTTTTAAAAAAGGGGATGTAGTTCTTGATATAGGAGGAGGAAGATTTGATAACGCTGTTGATACTTTAAAAGAAAAAGATGTAACAGTAAAAGTTTATGATCCGTTTAATAGGTCTTTAGAACATAATAGAGCTGTTGTTGAAACTGTTAGAGATGGACAAGCAGATAAAGTTGTTTCTTTTAATACTTTAAATGTTATACCAGAAGAAGCTAACAGATTAAAAGTTATAGAACAAGCACACAATGCTTTAAAAGAAAATGGAGAAGCTTTTTTTACTGTGTATGGAGATCCTAAGAAAAAAGCAGGAGCTACTGTAAAAGGATATCAAGCACATTTACCTTTAAAAGATTATGTTTCTTCTGTTAAAGAAGTTTTTGGAGAAGATTCTGTTACTTCTTCAGGAGGTATTATTAAAGCAATAAAAACTTCAAATGATATTCCTAAATTAAATACAGGCGGAACAATTACTCCATTTGGTGATACATTTAATTATAGCACTACAACAGGATTAAATAAAAGATACTTAGAACATTATCATGGTAATGTACTTGACAATAATTTACAAAGAATTGATGAACAAGGTCAAACTAATACAATGTTATTATCTACTGTAGAAAGAGATGGTAAACATTATATACTACCTTCTTATGATCCTGTAACAAAAAGTCAAATGAAGACACCACAAGATATACTTAAACTAAATCAAGAAGCTATTGATACAGGTCTTAGTGTAGGATATCCTAGTAAAGATATTGCAGAAAAAGAATTACAAAAACTTAGAACAACTATTATAGAAGATAGAAATAAATTAGAAGAAGAATTAGAATTATATGGTGATTTTGACGAAGAAGGTAATAGAAGAACCTATTTTGATCCTCGTAGCGAAGAACAAATAGAAGCCGTAAAGAAAAGAAAACTAGACGAACAAATGAAAAAAATAAAACAAAGAGGGGACACTTCTTATGGATTAGCTACAGGCGGAACGATTAGTGCAGAAGAAAGAGATAAGAATAAAAAGGATCTTACACAAAGTTTAAGATTTCTTTTAGGACAAGGAGTTGCTTTAGGTTTTGGAGATGAGATAGAAGCATATGTTCGTTCTAAATTAGGAGATAAAACTTACGAAGAAAATAAATCTATTATTAAAAATGAAATGAAAGCCTTTGAAACTGAAAATCCTTTAACTGCTGCAGGATTAGAAATAGCAGGGGGCTTAACATCTGCAGCAGGAATATATAAAACTCTAGGTAAAGCAGGGTTAAAACAAATGGCAGCACGAGGTACAGCAGCAGGAGGCATAGAAGGCGGAATATATGGGGCAGGTGCTCCAGAAATATTTGGGACAGATAATAGACTAGTAGGTTCTGCAATAGGGACAGGAATAGGGGCAGCATTAGGGGGTGTTGGAGAGACAGTAGTAGGAGCTATCGCTAGAAGTTTTAAAAAAAATAGTCCTACAGTGCGTTCAGGACCTTACCCGCCTGTTACATCTGTTAAAGAAAGAAAAGAGTTAATTAAAAATTTACCTAAAGGATTAGATAAAGATAGTGTCAAACTTTATCATGGGGATGCGGCTGAAATTTTAAGTAAAGGACAAAAGTCTGAAGATAAACTTAGAAGTGCAGACAATCTTTTTGTGCCCCAAGAAAAGTTTTTACCTGAGCCTTTAAATCTTGCGGTAGACACAGATAATGCAAAAATGTATGTAGGTATGCACCCTGATGCAGAAGGATCTATAGGTTTTATATATGAAGTATCTTTACCTAAAAAAGTGCTAGATAATCTTTTTGATCCTTTTAATGATTCGCATGTAGCCAGATTTAGAAAAATAATGGATAGGGATAATCGTGTGCCTGTTAAAAAAGATATTCAAGGAGACATAGATGCTATGACATTACAAGATTGGCAAGGCAGAATTAGAACTGAAAATTGGGGTATATTAGAAAAAAAACCAATACAAGAAGCACTTAAAAAAGAAGGTTTTTCAGGGACATGGCAAATAGAGGGTGTGCCAGTTAAAGGTGAAATAGAGGATATTCGTTATAATCAGATACAACTATTTGATGGTAGTCTAGCAGATATTATTCCAGAAAATACTAAAAAAGTATTTAGGGAAACTAATTATGAAAATGGAGATGTTACATTTACTTCAAGGATAGGGGACAAATAATGGACAAAACAAAAGGCATAATGGGATTACAAGATGGTGGAGCATTTACAGGACCAGACACTTCTGTACCATTTGAAAAAAATGTTTCAGAGGGTGATGTAGCTAGAGAAGAATATGAAAATCTACCTACAGAAATACAAACTATAAAAGGTGCTGAAGATTTACCATCTGTAGCTGTACCTGTAGAAGATGGTGTTATAAAAAGTATGGGCACTGGTATAGTAGAATCAGGTAAAGTTCCTATTGTACCACCTGCACCAAAAGATTATCTAACTCAAGCAGTACCTACTGAGCCTGTGGAACTTCTTCCAAAAGGTATGACAATCAGTAGAGTAACTGGTAAAGTAAAAGGGATTGAAGTACCTGCTGAGTATGCAGCAGTAGCAGGAATAGCTACAGCTTATGCAGGATATAAATTACTTACAGGGACTAGTAAATTAGCAACTACAATGGGTTGGAGTCCACCTTTATCAGGAGCAGGTGCATCAGGAGGAGCAGGTGCGGTATACGGCACTAAAGCAGGAGCTGTTGCAGGTCAAGTAATAGGTGGAGGAGTAGCAGTATTAAGCTTATATGATATGTATAAAAATGGTTTGTCCATAGAAAATGGATTAGGTTTAGCAGGAGGAACTGCTATGTTTATTTCATCGGCTTCTATGGGTACAGCAGGAGCAGCAGGAGGATGGGCATCAGGTTCATTTGCTTCTTCTCAAGCTCTAGCAGTAGCAGGTCCTGTAATGCTAACAGCAGCAGCACTACTAGTCATATATGATGCTCTTAAAAAACCTTCTAATAAGACAGGTATAGCTCACTCTAACCTTAGTGCAGAAGAATATACAATAACACAAGACGGCTTAACAGGAGACAAATATCATCAAGGTAATAGAGACGGTGCATCTGCTTTAATAACTCCTATTTTAGATTATGTAAGAGTAATGGAAGATGAGTATGAACAACAATTAGGTGGTCATGTATCAATTCAATTAGGTAATGAAAGAGGTTTAGAAGTTATTGTTGCATCAGAAGATGGTAGAATATTTATTGAAAAAGATTTTGGCAGATCAGAAACTGCTGTTGATGAAATGTATCAATGGTTTGACGATATAACTAATTTTGCAGCACAATCAAGAGTAGGTGATTTAGCATATGCTTCTGCTATTTTAAATAAAGAATATGATTATGTAACTGGTTATGCAATAGAAAGAAAAAATAAATATAAATATTATTCTATGCCAGGTGCTGATGACTATAACATATTAGGAGAACATTATATGATGGCTGATGGTTCTTCAGGACAACTTACTAGAGATGCTCATAATGAAAGATATAATAGAATAGACCAAGAAGTAAGATCAGCTATTACACAATGGAGAGAATATTTAGGCGATAATTTTGAGTGGGATAGAGGAAGTAGACCTTTAGATACATCTGTAAAAGTAAACCCTGATGGAAGTTTTAATTATCAAGGATCAACTTTAGATGATTTTACAGGTTTTGATAATTATGATATCCCAAACTTTAAAAAAGGAGGCTCTATAGAGAGCTTACCAAAATTTGTGAGAGGCGTAAAAAAGAGTAAAATAGCTACTCTTAAAGAAGGCGGTACTCCTAATTCTGCATGGGGAGGCTCTTTAGGTAAAATATATGATTCACCTAAATCAGCAACTATAGCAGAAGAAGTACAAGGATTACTTAGCCCTCGTTCAATGGCTACCTACTAACCCCTAGAAATAGGCAACTGAGTAGCCCCATTATAGGAGACAAATATGTCAGAAACTAATGAAGAAGTCAAAGTTACCAAAGACGAAAAAACAGGTGACACAATAATGAAGAAACCAACTCGTTATGCAAGAACAGAACCTACAGCCCAAGAATTAGCTGCAGAAGAAGCTCTTAAAGCAAGAGAGGAAGTTTCCGAAACAGAAGAAGATTCTGTAGAACCTACAAGTGTTGAAGAACAATCATTTAAGAAAAGATACGGTGATTTACGCAGACATATGCAGAAAACTACAGAAGACAAAGATAAAGAAATAAAACTATTAAAAGAACAACTTTCTGTCGCAACAAAAAAAGAAATTAAACTACCTAAAACAGATGAAGAAATAGATGCTTGGGCAAGGGAATATCCTGATGTTGCAAAAATTGTTGAAACGATTGCTATGAAAAAAGCTTCAGAACAAAATGCCGATATAGAAAAGCGTTTAAATGATTTATCTGAAAAAGAAAGAATGACTGCAAGACAAAGAGCAGAAGTAGAATTATTAAAAATACATCCTGACTTTGTTGATATTAGAGATAATCCAGAATTTCATGCTTGGGCAGAAGAACAACCTGCATACATACAAGCAGCTTTATATGAAAATGAAGATGATCCAAAAGCAGCAGCTCGTGCTATAGACCTTTATAAAGCAGACATCGGAGTGTCTAAAAAGAAAAAAACTTCTAGAAAAGACGCTGCTAAAGCTGTGACTACTAAAGGTTCAACAACTACACCTAATAATACTTTATCAGATGCAGATACTGTATTAGAATCAGATGTTGCAAAAATGTCAGCAATAGAGTATGAGCAAAATGAAGAAACAATACGCAAAGCTATCCAATCAGGAAAGTTTGTGTATGATGTCAGTGGGGCAGCAAGAGCTTAACTGCTTGACAAATTACTATTTTTGTGTATGTATAGTGCAATACACACTCGTGTAGACCAGAATTTTATATTCTCTACTCTACAATTACCAAACGAAATTCAACTCAGGCTACCTGATGTTATGGCCCTTGGCAAAGATACCCATAGTACCCATCAGCCCTTACGATGTCGAGTTATCGTTTGTTGGCCCTTAATTATATTATAGGAGATACAAAATGGCCTTTAAAGTAGCGTCAGGTTATCAAAACCTACCTAATGGTAATTTCTCTCCAGTCATTTACAGTCAGAAGGTTCAGCAAGCATTTCGTAAGAGTTCTGTTTCTGAATCCATCACTAATAGTGACTATTTTGGAGAAATTGCAAACTTTGGTGACACAGTTCGTATCATCAAAGAGCCTGAAATAACAGTTAAAGAATACGCTAGAGGTACTCAAATCGTTCCACAAGATTTAGACGATGAGGATTTCAGCTTAGTTGTTGACCAGGCAAATTACTTTGCTTTTAAAGTAGATGACATTGAGGAAGCTCATTCTCATGTTAACTTTGAAAGCATGGCATCAGATCGTGCAGGCTATCGACTCCGTGATCAATATGACCAAGAAGTTTTAGGATATTTATCTGGATATAAACAATCCTCTTTAAGCACAGCAGCAGGAGCAGTAAACGATGTCGTTTCTGGTACTAAAGCTGTTGGCACTGCAGGAACAGATGAACTTCTAACATCCATGAAGCTGATTAAAAGATAGTTTTGGCAACATTACTACATCTTCAGCAGGGGATCATTCAATCCCACTAGCAATTAGGCTACCAGGTGCAACATCAGTTGCAACTGCTACAGCCACACCTTTACAGGTTGTTGCTAGAATGGCTAGACTTCTTGATCAACAACAAGTTGATAAAGACGGAAGATGGCTCGTAGTAGATCCAGTGTTCATTGAATTACTTGCAGACGAAGACTCAAGATTACTTAACAATGATTACCGAAATAAAGGTGATCTAGAAAGTGGTCTAGCAGTTGGACAACTACATGGATTCGATGTATATGTTTCAAGCAACCTACCTTCAGTTGGAACTGGTCCTGCAACCTCTGGTTCAGCAAACCAAAACTCTAACTATGGTGCGATTGTTGGTGGACATAGTTCAGCAGTTGCTACTGCTTCACAAATCAATAAAGTAGAATCTTACAGAGATCCTGATTCATTCGCTGATATCGTCAGAGGAATGCAGATGTATGGAAGAAAGATTCTTCGACCTGAAGCAATCGTAACAGCTAAATATAACGCAGCGTAAAGGAGATTAACTTATGGCAACTTATGACTTAACAGCTAAATCCACTACAGGCGTTAGTGCTGACTCAAACACCAATTTTCCTGCTAGTGTAAACCCAGGTGCTTACGTTCTAGAAAAAGAATTAGATATTGCTAAACTAGTTTCAGATGGAACTTTTTCCAATGTTACTAGTGGTGATGTCTTTCAATTACTAGAAATTCCTGCTAATACTATTGTAGTAACAGCAGGTGCTAACGTAACTACTGCTTTTACAGGTGGCTCTGCTGCTGCAGATATTGATTTTGCAGGAGGAGATGACATCGTAGACGGTGGTGACTTAACATCAACTGGCTACCTCGCAGCAGGT
>FUFK010042927.1_pt1 | contig 16564 bp, 35 predicted proteins | sample 1021851 | NCBI WGS metagenome assembly FUFK01 (sample SAMEA51879418, study PRJEB19060) | metagenome | reverse complement strand
TAACAACCAATGAGCATTGAACCTATGAGGCAATCAACTAATCTGTATGAACAGATTAATGAAGCTTTAAAANCAATTTATCTAACAGAAGATGAATTTGAAGAACTTTCTGATGCTGTCTCTTATTATGAAGAAGATTTACAAGAAGGTAAAGGTAATGGATCTATTGATCTTCAAACTGTTCTCGATAGATTAGAAGACATTGTACTTACACCACAGGAGGACTACTAATGAAAACTTACGAAGTTAAAATCAGAGAAACTACTGAGTTGACAGTTCAAGTTGAAGCTAAGTCTAAACGTGCTGCTGCCAAATACGCATTTGATAATTTGTATGGTTCATTGACACCAGATATGAAATCAGAACCTTACATTTTAAGAAGTGTTGAGTTAATTAAAAAGGAGGATGACTAATGAACAACGCAATGATTGAACCAATAGATCATTACAATTCAGACTTTGGCGATGATGTCGAAGTAGTTAAAGAATCAACACTCACAGAGGAGGAGGAACTCTCATGATCCCACTACTTAAATTTTCTAAAAGCAATGGTAAGTTAAGTAACAGACTTATCTTCTCACTTCCTGCAGGGNACTCCTGTCCCCATGCNGGTGTATGTAGAACAACTGCTGACCGAACNACTGGTGAANTCACAGACCATCCCCCTGGTTGTAGTGAAGCAAGAGGTTATCGTTGNTTTGCTGCTATGGCAGAAGCTAGATTCCCNACTGTNCGTAAATCCAGGTGGCATAATTATGATCAGCTCAGAGCAGCCAGGAATATCTATGNAGATCAACATCCAGAAGATCCAACTAAATATTATCTGGCTATGAAAGATNTGATCATGGCTTCNCTAGATGCCCAACCTCATAGAGATCTAGTACGCATCCACGAAAGTGGTGACTTCTGGCATGAACATTACATGAAAGCTTGGATGCTNGTAGCAAAAGAACATCCACAAGTTAAGTTCTATGCTTACACAAAGTCATTACAAATGTGGTATCACTTACAAGATGACATCAGTAGCAACTTCTATCTCACTGCATCCTATGGAGGTNNTGAAGATNNNATGATCAAAAAGTTTCCAGANNTNTACAAGCGTNTANNTTATGTGGTTTACACAGAACANGAAGCTGCAGATCGTGGANTAGAGATAGANCATGATGACTCACATTGCTTTGGTGACAANCCATTCGCATTGCTNGTTCATGGCAGTCAAGAAGCAGGATCAGAAGCNNGTGCTGCTATTCAACAACGTAAAAAAGATGGAGGCTTTGTAGGCTATGCCAAAAAATAAATCAGATATTATNTGGGCTAGTGGACAGTTTCTAACTGAGCCCTTCCCTGATGATTATGAACAATGGAGCAATGAAAAGTTAGATGATTTTATAGATGATCACAAGTGGGAACCATTTGAAGATTATGACCCATCATTTATCTGGGAACAGATTGAACATCTTGCATTAAGTGTAAGAAATTATATTGATCAAACCTAAAAAATCTAGTAAACTATCATTACCCTTTATACAAAATTACCCTTGACTAATGACCATTACCCAACCTTTATTAAATGAAGGACAAAAAATGATTTATGGTCGTAAGAGAATCCTTGACACTTTCTACAANACACATCCTGTAGGTAAGGACATCATGGAAGAAGACATCAATGGCATCAGCTTTGATGATGATTATGTTCTACTCCATGTAGAAAACAANAACTTACGTATCAAAAAATCNGACGTTNTCAGAAACTTCTGGGAACATAGAACCCGTACTCCTAGCTACTTCGATTACAGAATCTGGAGACAACGACCACTTGAAGGTGGTGTTCCAAAAGAACATCCCGTATGTGCTGTCGATCATAATGCAAATGTCAATCAACTATTGAACACAGACATCAGAACTAAGACAGACAAAGATGGTACAAAACGTATCTATCTTGTTACTCCAGGACTACAAGAACCTAAGACTTGCACCTGTGGATCTTTCAATCAGATGAAAGAAAATCAATTGGAGCTATCTTTAGAGTTCAAAAAGTATTGTCCTGATATTGAGTTCAGACCTGTCTGTAAACACATCCAATGGTACATCAGATACAGTTGTCTATTTATGGATATGCAAGTAATCAAGAGGAGATACAAAAATAATCCTCGTGCTTGTACTTACTTCTATGACCACAGTAAAAGAAAGATCTTATACAAGATCACTGAAAACATTTACAAGTCAGATGTAGGTTGGATACCAGCTGAAGGCTGGAAAGAAAAAGCTGTCTGTGATCCTTCAGGAATGCCTACTGGTAATTGCTGGAGTGTCTTGGAAGGTGCTTTATGTCAAGAACCTCCTTACTCATTGCACCCTTATTCTAAANAAGTAGAATACATGGTGAANCGTTCATCTTATCCCAAATCACGTTACTAATCATGGCCGACAAAAAGACCCTCAGAGAAATCTCTTCAGACCTAGTTCAACTAAACTCAGCAATAGATATGCCTGAGTTAGATGAAGATGATAGAAGAGATATACAAGAGATCATTGACTCTCTTACCACAAGACAAGCCAGTAAAATTGATTGCACTATAGGTGTATTAAAAAGCTTCGATAGATGTATAGAAAACTTTGATAGAGAAATAAAATTATTGCAGGAAGCTAAAAGGATCATGCAAAATAAAAAATCTCAACGTGTTGACACTATCAAAGATTGTTACCAACAAAATCTATGTGGTCCTAAATTAACTGGCGAGAAATACCAGGTGACTATCGCTAACAACAGTCCCAAAGTAGAAGATAACTTTGATCATTGGGACAGTGTTGAGATAGCCAAGTATGGTTTAGAAAAGACCACTACCATCAGAAGATTATCAGATGGTCAGATCATAGATGAAAAGAAAGAAGTCTATCCTGATAAAGACCGACTTAAAGCTGATCTTGTAAACAAGTTACCGGAAGTTCCCAAGCCTGCAATACTAAAACCAGTTGCCAGACTTACTTATAAGTACAGAACGAGACTCAGTTAATAGTTACATTTAATCTTGATTCCATGACTCCCTCTTGCACATCTGTAAGGGGGAGTTACTATTTGTAAAATTTTGAACGATGAAACTTCGTCCTCGACCTAAGTACACCCAACTTGAACTCAACCTTAACCAAAATGCTATCTCCCTTCAAAAGAAAAATATTACAAAGAATGGGACTGAATCATGTAGCTTACCACGGCAACAAAGACTGTAATAAAGATTGGCTTAATGGATACTACCAAGCCAAAAAAGATTTAGAACAATATCTAAATCAAGTGAACCTTACTACTGACGACTTGGATTGATTTTATTGTTGAGACTTGTTAGTTTAATGGTGTTAGACATTGAACTCTCATGTCAAAGGATAAAAAGTTAAAGTATAAAGGAAACCCTTCCGAGCTATTAGAACCTATTGAGTTCGAAGGAATCACCATTAAAAGTCTTAAGCACGGTAACACTGGTCAAATACTATTTCGTTATCCAAGGAAAGAGGATGGTGAACCGTGCTGGACCACTGATATAGATAGAGCAAAATCTTCTATTCTTTATTTGAAACAAAATAGAAGAAGCATTTTAGAATCGTACACGTAACCAAATTATTATCAGTGAAAACAGAATTAAGTAACACATTAATGGATGACTTAGCTTGGAGTATATATGAATATCTCCTTGATGAATCTACTGACTTTCAAGGTGAACATATTGTGCTGCTACCAATCACAGTAATTGCTAGAAAGTTTGATCGTAATCATCGAACAATAAGCAGGAGGTTATCTGCTCTGAGAGATGAAGGACTCATAAAGACTATTATAAAAAAAGATTACGTTGCTCTGTATCACATCAACGACCAAGAAGAAAATGACTGAACCAACAGAAAGAAATTACGAACAAGACATAGCTTATCTACTCTCATCATTTACTGATGGTGGAAAATCTTTAAGATCATTCTTCAATCATCCACAGGAACTAGGAGTCTGTATCCTGACTGCAGGACTACTATCAAATTCAAAACTCATGCTCTCACCTGACGATGCAATCAATACCAGCTTTGAATTATATACTAAAATTCAATCAAAAATTGGTCAGTATCAGAACATGTCTTTTGCATCTAACGTAGAAGATTGTTTTAAACATCCTGAAGTTGAAGGTGATTAATTACTTGCAATGACCTAGTTGCTAGTTACTATCCGGGCAATTGCATTAACTAATTTTGCCTGTATTAGAAAAAGAAATATTAAAATCAAAAGTTTGTACAGCTTACTCTACTAAGAACGATTGTTCTCAGTACGTGAATTATAGATCCGAAGGTGACACCAGGCTAACAATAAATGGATCTCGACACTACAAAACACCCTTCGGTTCTTTACCATCTGTAACAACCATACTTGGAGCTACTCAAGGTAGTAAAGCTGCATTAGAAAGATGGAACAAAAAGAATCCAGGTAAGAAAGAACAGGCAGCTCGAAGAGGTACTGCTGTTCATGCAAGGATGGAACATTATTTACTTGGTGAAAAAGATTTTAAACATGAAGAGAACGAAGATCCAGATTTTATAAAAGAAACAGTTGAACCATTTTGGAATGGTCTTCCAGAAAAATTAGATAAATTTGACAAGGTAATCTGGGCGGAGAATCCTGCCAATGATGATTTCCAATGGACAATAGGTGGTGATGGAATTAGTAGAGTATGGTCTCCAGGTGAACATGAAACTGAGACAAGAGGATGGGCAGGTGCTCCAGATATCATTGCAACCTACAAAGGTAAAGTTGTACTCGGTGATTTGAAAACTTCCAACGGACTTTACTTTGGTAGATGGCCAGGTCCTGACACACCTAAAGATCAATACGGGATGCGTCGTGCTGGTTTTATTAAATATCAGAAATGCTGTATGCAATTAGCTGCATATGATATAGGTATTCAACATACCATTGGAATCAAACCTGACATTCATATGATCATTGTTGCAACAGTAGAAAGACCACAGGTATTTGCCATCCAAGGTAGAACAATTGATAAGTATAAAGAGAAATGGCTCAAATGTGTAGATAAGTATTATGAGGAATTCCACAATATTCCTGAAATTGAAATGGAGGCAGTAGATCTGGACAAGATCAAAGGATAAATCTATATCCATTACATTATTTTTATCACGAATTGACTGGCAAACTTGTTAAAGAGCGATAGTCTTACGTGGTCTAAGAAAATAAATCCTATTAAGTATTGAATAGTGTCAACAGCAGTACCCGACCCTGATAAGAATTTGAAACCCGGAGAAGTCAAGCCAGAGCTGATTCCTCATGACTGGCCATTAACTCCCCTTCAAGGTAAGAAAGCATATATTCCTGGATGGACAAAGAATCCTTTCACACTTGCAGAGATAGAGAAAGAATTAAAGTCCGGTAAAGCAACAGGAGTAGGTTTACTTTGTGGTCAGTTTTGTAATGAATATGGTCTCATCTTTGTAGACGTTGATGGTGAAGAAGCAATACCAGCAATTGAAGCTCTCGGTGGTGGTTCAATAGATAAAATATTCCCTCCAACATTAACAATCAGTAGCGGAAAGAAAGGAAAATTCAGAATGCTTTTCCGTGTACCGATTGCTCGCATCAATGAGATACCAGATAAAGCAACTATAAAAGTTGATAAGACTCCTTGGGAAATACTCTGGAGATCAAGACAGGGTGCAATCATGGGTAATCATCCTGATACTGATGGTTACAGAACTCTACCAGATAAAGGTTTCGAACACGCAAGTGAACTCCCTGACTTACCTGAATGGTTATATACAGCAATAAAAGATGCTTATCCCTCTTCTAAATATCGTCGTCGCACAAATAGTCCGACTGCTTTCATAGGTCAACACATAGAATTAAACTATGACGATGACAGTCAATATACTAAAGACCAATTAATTGAACAGGCTACAGAATATTTAAATCACCTCAGTATAGATAGATGCAATGATTATGAAGAATGGCTTGCCGTAGGTATGTCACTTCATCAGGTAGCTGAAGAACTACTTGCTGCATGGGTTGCATGGTCATCCAAATCCAACTCATTCCAACAAGGAATCTGTGAAGAGAAATGGTCAAGTTTTGAACGCATGCCAGGTGGTCCCAATCCACCAGAAGGAAGAGGAATGAAAACCCTCAGAGCTATGGCTAAGGAGGATGGATGGGTCGATCTAGGTGGTTATACAGCTTTCTCTATAGATGAACTTAAACAGAAGGTAGAGGAGCAACAGGCAGGCGATCAGCAGATGTTAGATAACCTCCTACACTCCCTTGCGAATGATGAAGTTGGAGAAAATATTCCCCAGAGCCCTATATTCAAAGCAATAATGGATTTACCTATGGCTCCTCCTAAGAGAGGAGGTAAAAGCAAAGATGGTAGAGTAAAAAATCCTCCTTCATCTGACATTGCTGATCTATTACACGAATGGTGTTTGAATGTTGGTTGGTGTTATGACCCACGCTTTGATACCTTCATGTTTTATATACCAAACAGAGGATTCTGGAGACGTGAAGAGTATAGAAAAGAGTTCGCTCATGTAATTCAAGATGAATTAACCTGCAATCGTTCCTATACACCAGCTGGATTCAGTTCTAATTTAGTAAATGATGTAGTAGAACTACTAAAACAGAAGATATGTCGTACTGATTGGAATGATAGTACAGATAAAATTGTATTTACCAATGGTGTTCTAGAAGTATCTACAGGAGAATTTACTGAACATAATAAAGAAGACTACATAACATGGGGTCTGGATTTTAATTATGATCCAAGAATAAATCCCGGTCCAATAACTAAATGGATATTCCGTACACAATATGATGATGAATCTAGAGTTCAGGTATTAAGAGCATGGTTACGTGCCTGTCTCGTAGGTCATGGTCATGAACTTCAGAGATTCCTAGAGATAATTGGTCCAGGTGGTAGAGGTAAATCAACTTTCGCTAACTTATGTTGTGCTTTAGTTGGTGCAGGTAACTATGCCAGTACAACTCTTAATCAATTAGAACAATCAAGATTCGAATTATCTTCTATAAAAGGTAAGAGAATGACTCTTGATCAATGACTCAGAAAGATATGGTGGNTCTGCTCAGGTATTNAAAGCACTAACTGGTGGAGATAATCTTCGTTATGAAGAAAAGATGAAGAATATCGGTGAACCTTTTGTCTATATGGGNATGGTTATGGTNGCAGCCAACGAACCTATACAAACAACTGACAACACCAGTGGTNTAATCCGTCGTCGTTTAACNGTAGAGTTCAACAGAAAGCTATATGATAAGAGTTCTGAAGCCAAAGACATGATCAAGATAGAAAAAGGTCGTGTAGTTGGAGAATGGAAGAACTATTTACCTGGACTAATCAACTGGGTTCTCGAAATGGANGAGAAAGANATGCGTCGTTATCTGTTAGATACCTACGAAGCAGCTCCAAGTCTTAAGAGAGTAAGAAATACTATCATGCTTACCAGTAATAACCTCATTGAATGGTTACAATCAGAGATTGTTGCTGATGATAAGAATGTAGTACCAGTTGGTAAGAAGATTCCCAACACTGACAAAGATATAACAGAAAGATATTTCAACAGCAACTTCCATCTGTACCCCAGTTACTGTGAATACTGTGATTCAACAGGATCAAAAGCTGTAGGACAGAAAAGATTTATTTCATTACTGTTAGACTGTTGTAAAAGTCAGTTAGATATGCCAAATATCCTCACTTTTACTAAAAAAGGCATGCCTTTATTCAAAGGACTAGCCATAAGAAAATCTGACGCTAAATATATTAATCACAATACGATACTTCCAGAATCAGATCCTAATGTCTAATCTAGTAAAAAATGATAATTTAGATGATGATGGTAATTGGGTAGTAAATTTCAGGATAAGTATCGAAGATGTGAGAATGTTATATACTTATGCTGATTTTTATAGTAAACACGCTAAAAATATAGATGCAATTTTATCTGAAGAAGATATAAAAAACAATGAGTGTATGAAGAATCTCCTATATGCAATGATTTTAGACTATAAATTTTCTCAGGAATAAAAAAAGTAGCTAAGTGGAGACCGGTTGACACCACCTAACTACTTTTTCCCTACCACAAGGTGTGAAGCTGTCAAAACTTATTAGGCACGGGTAGAAACCTGACCAAGGATTAACAGCGTTGTTCAACCCTTACATAATTAATGTAGCAGGTGATTCAATATTTGCAATAAAATTTATTTATCCTGACAATAAAAAATATTTATAGGTATTTATTACTAGTTCTAGGTGTAATTGAGTTTAAAATATTAAGGAAACATAAATTCATTCACCCAAATGACTCAAGTTACAGAGAGTGGTGGTCGTCAAAACATTTATAGTATTGAACCCAAACCACAAATTGATTCCACCTATGTAGGATATCCGGAAGATGCTGAAAAAGTTAATGGTAGATGGGCAATGATTGGTATCGTTGCTCTATTTGGAGCTTACGCAACAACAGGTCAAATTATTCCAGGAGTATTCTAATGTCAAAAACAAAAGAACTAGAAAAACAAAAGGTCATTGCAGAACAATGGAACGGAAGACTAGCAATGCTAGGTCTTATTGCAGCTGCAACATCTGATCTACTCACAGGACATATGTTCTTCGGCATATTCTAATGTCTGAACTGTCATTAATTAATGACATCACACCTTTCCAAGCAATCCTATGGTGTTTTTACCCCATAGGTTTTGTTGTTCTTATAGAGTTAGCATTACGTACCACTAAAGATGACGATAATGATGATGATCCAGATGGTGGTGTCATGACCCCTGTTTACCAAGGAGCCTAATGAATTATTTATTCTTCACTATTTTTATAGCAGCTTATATCACCACTGGTATAGGCTCGTTAGTAATTTCATAATTTCAAACTTACTTATGAATAAGGGCTAGAACCTAATATATCTGTTTTCCATTGTGCTTTTAATTCATCAGCAGTACTAGCTGAAGCAATACCTGAATCGGCAGGGGCATCTCTTAATGCTTGCTTTTTTGCAACAATATCTGTTGTTGAGGCACCTGTTTCTAATGCTCTTTGAAATTCAATATCAAGAGTAGCCAGTTTATCGACTCTAGCTGCTCTAATTCTATCTCTGTGAATGTCTTTAGCTTTAGTCATATCTGTTTTAATAATTGTTGTCATTAGATGTACTCTCCTTTTCCTACACCATCAGTTAATTCTGAGTCATCAACAGTCCAAGCATCTCTAAAAGATCTGTCTGTTGGTACTTCATCTTTATTAACTATTTTGTATTTACAGCCAAGTGGTATATCTTTGGCTATAATTTCATCAAAACTTAAAGGACAGTTATCTACTAGCATAAGAATACCAATAGTTCCATCTGGCCTTTTAAAAATAACTTTTTTATCTGAATGTGCCATAATTAATTTCCTATGAAGTACCTATAAAACCAACCATTCCATTGTCTGGATCGTTTTTATTGTCACTAGCTCCTCTAGTAACAAATCTGTAAGAACCTGTTTGTTGATCTACTCTACAATTTACTCTTATTTGACTTGAAGTATTATCACTGCCTGTAAGTTGGCAATAATCTGTACTACTAAAAGCTGTTGTAAAATTTACTGTGTAATCCCCTTCTCCATTGTCTGCTGCTGAAGAAACATTATATCCAGTAGCTGAAGAAGCTACATTTCCAGAACCGCTAAATTTACACCAGCAATGCACAGCATTAGATCCATTTAAAGCCACTATGCGACCTCCGTTAAATTGAATTTGTATTTTTTACCATTGCGTTTGTTAATCAAGAAAAGATCCTCAGCTCCCTCTTGAATAGTATAATTCCCCCAAGTTCCATCAACGTCATTAGATGATCCTTCATTAGATAAGTTAAGGTCATTGGTGTAGATGTTTGCCCAACGAAGATTTGATCTACCTAAATCTTGTGAATTATTACTTCCTGGTGTTACATCACCATCATCTTGAATAATTAATCTTGATGTTAGATTTCCACCACTTGGCTTGGTAAAAAATGTAATAATTCCATCATCCTTATTAGTTGTATCATCTCCAGCTTGTAGATAGATTGCTGCAACTTCATCATTGTTATTCCACTTTGCATTTATAATTCCTAAAGCATTTCTTGCTGAACTTCTGTTTGCACTAAACTGTAAGTTTACATATTCATTTCCAGTATTAATAAACTTTGCACCTAAACCTTGTGTTGTTGATGATACTTGTAATATGTCACCAGTAAAAGTAAAGCTGCTCTCCGCTTCTAAAGTATTAGCAGTACCAGAGCCAGTAATAATTCTGTTATCTGCGTTGTTGTTTATTGTTGTGGAAGTGACCGCAGCAAATGTTGAATCTCCTCTTAAGAATGTTGATGAACTAGCTGTTCCAGATCCTAGTCTCGCTGTATCGATGGTTCCAGATGTTATTTTAGATGCTGCTAAATCTGCTACTCTTGCTGCAGCTAAAGTACCAGATGAGATATTAGATGCATTCGTTGTATCTGTAGTTGCAGAAGCAGCAAGTCCGAGCATGGTTCTAACAGCAGCTGGAGCTATCTCTTCAACTATTCCTGCACCAGATGAGTCTCTGCCTAATAATCTGTCTGTTGCAGATACATTCTGCATTTTGGTATAAGTTACCGCATCATCGGCTAACTTAACTGTTGATACACTTCCGTTAGATACTTCACCTGCATCTATTCCCTGACCTAAGATCAGTCCAAAGAATGCGTGACCATTAGTTGGTGGAGTAGTGAATGTAATTGTACTTCCATTGACTGTATAAGCAGTATTTGGATTGAGAACTACATTGTTGACAGAAACGATGATATTATTTGCACTACCAGGAGAAGCATTAGATCCACCTACCTGCAAAGTAAAAGCAGTTGTGCTTCCGTTAAATCCACTGGATATGTCATCTACCTCCCTATTCTGCCCTAATTTAGGAGCTGGTCCTATGTATGCCATCTATTTCTATGAAGATATCTTTTTTATATAGTTATTTTAAGTTGACTAAACTCTGGACTACATCCCACCGTAACCACGTTCTTCTCTCAATCTTTGATTTAACTCCTCTATCTGTCTTTGTCTGTGGCGATCAACTGCCATATCTTTAATTTTCTGATTAGATGCTTCCTCTTGCCGGGCTGCATCTAAATCATTGAAGTTACCCAAAAAGTTCTTTATGCGATCTCCTAAGCTTATCTTAGCGACTAATGGTCCTCCTTCCTGCTGTGAATAATTAGCTCTGGTAGCAAAATCTGGAATACCATCTCCTTTCTGAGCATACTGTGTATCCCCTGTCATATATTGTTGTCTATACCCTATTGGTTGATTAGCCATTGCTGCTGGAAAGTCATTATCACCCATTATAAATCTTGTATTCCTGAAACTTTATCTAAGAAAAACTGTAGTCTGGTCTTCAATGGCATTGGTTCATGTGGTTCACTAGGCTCATCTGGCTCCAATGGTCCTGTGTATGGAGTAACAGGTGGTCTAGAGGATACAAATCTAGAAGCTCTCATCAGACTTTATCACCTTTGTAAACCATGCCTATGCCAGCTGTTTTAAGTGCTCCTGCAACTTCTTCTTTATTTTTATCAAGATAATCTTCTAAAAATGATTTAGCTGGTTTTGATTTTACAGTTTCTGTAGACTCTGACTCTGATCCCCCAGATGAAAATGCAGGAGTAGAAGAAGAAGGAGTANAGCCAGTACGTGCTATGTCAGAATACTTTCCTCTCATCTTACTTACCTATATAGTCCATTAAAAATTTATATCCTGACCCCTGTGAAGCTGCATTCATGGGATTAGTTTTCTCTGCTGCTTTTCTATTGGCTTCTTCATATGGAGCACTGACCATGTTTGCTTGATTTCTGGTCTCTTCCTGTTTTATTTCAGGCTTTGCCATGAGATCAGTTGCATCAAACCCACCAGTATTCTGATATCTATGCATTTCTCCTGGACCTGGACCCCAAACATTAGATCCTCCGAGTAGTTGAGGCTTACTTTCATCCCGTCCATATTTATATTCCAAAGTTTTAGGCTCACGATAATCCCGTTCAGGTCTATATTCCAAAGTTTTAAATGCTGGGATCAGCTTTTCTCGCAGAACTTCAGCTTCTGTTGGTGGCGTTCTTTTCCTCATGGCTTCTTCAGCTGAAATATCTCTTGTTGGAAAACTATAATGCTGTCCTGGACCGGGACCATAAACAGGTCCATCTTTAACAAATGGTGGTCTACGTCTACCAATATTGCTGTAATGTATTTTTTCTAATGGATTTATACCAGGTTGGAGAGACATTTCTGTACTACTTTTCTTCTAAATACTTGTCTATATCTTATCAGCAACAAATTTGCAGGTTCAGGGAGAAGACAACTTGTTTTTTATAGTACAAGCCCTTATACTTTGTGTAGAGGCAACTATGTGTTCTCCCTTAAACAGCACCCTGAAGTAGAAATTATGGGTTGAGGGAGCTGCGTCAGGGAGAAGACGTAGTTAGTTCTAAGAGAATATATAGAGGTATATATTATTTAATACTTGTTGCGTTCTCCCTCATCCCACACATAAAATAGAGGTACTCTTCAAAAATCCTTATGGAGAAACATATAGACCAAGTTCGCAGAGTGTTCAAGAAGAGTGGTTTCAATGATAAAGACATATACAGACTGGCTTCTGTCCTGAGCAGACTGGAATCAGAAGCAGGCTCTTCCAAATGTTGGAATGTAAGTGATGTTCAAGTCCTTGATAAAGCTTTCACAACTTCTCATGCATATCATCCCTGCTATAAAGGTAAAAATGTCAGCCCCTTAGTGTTAGCAATCTATAACATCTTTCCTGATGAAGAAAATGGTGAAGTCATGCTGATAAGAAAATCTATCTGCAAGAATTATCATTGCATGAATCCAAGACACCTCTTTTATGGAGATCATATTGATCTGAAAATAGAGAAATGGAAGAGGAAAGGGGTTAATATTGATAAAAATAAGTATACAAAGGTCTTATGGATGTATAAAAATAACTCCAAATCTATGTCATATAGAAAAATAGCAAACGAATTTGACCTTAATTACAACGTGGTACGTTCTATATGTAACTATGAAAGAAATTAATTCCAATCTACCTAACGAGATCCTTAAATCTGTTAGAGATGTAGAAATAGAAAAATTTATCGAGGAAGAAGGAGATGCTCTACGATCTCAACTCTGTCTCTGGCATATAGAAAACAAGAAAGGACATCATGGTAACTTTGGTTCTGCCTATCAATGTATGGATTGTATGAAAGAAATAGAAAAAGGTAGATGTGAAATAGATATAGAAAACTTTGACATTGATATGTTCTATTACTTCCGTAGCTTCTGGCAAAAAGTTGATATCAAAGGAGAAGATGAGTGCTGGCCTTGGCTTGGAGCTATACGTAAAGACAAATATCAGACTGTTGCTTACATAAATAGCCCCTTTCATAAGTCAAAAACACACTCAGCAGCTCGTGTAGCCTTCTGGTTGTCCCGTGGATACACAGGAACACTGAGGATTACTCATAAAGAAGGATGTGACTACACTTGTTGTAACCCCTTGCATTTAAGAATTATGGGTGTAAAGTTAGAAAACCCTAATAAGATAGGGGAAATTAACTTACAACTTAGAAAAGGGAAGACTATTTATGACCATGCAAGAAACAACAGAGAAAAAAGTGACATGTAAGGATGCCGGAGTAAGTCCGGTATTTTCACACATAATACCTTGTGAAACTTGGTGGGGACATGTAGCTATAGATGGTAAGATCACCTTCACCAAAACATATAAATCTAAAAAAAGAGCCTGGAATGCATTACAAAAACTAAAAGAAAAGCTCAACTATGCCTCAATAAAGACACTCCAAGATGAAGGTTGTTATCCTGAGCGTGTTAAAATTATTAAAGAATTATATGTAAAGGATGGTAGAGAATCAAAAGATCATCCTTTCCATAGTATGTACTCCGGTTTAGCGGAGAAGTACCTTAACAACAAGGATGTCTAGATTTTTATCAACTATTCCTACCAATCATGGTTTCGTAAATCTTGGTAATGTAGAAGCATATCCAACAGGAGGTAGTGGACCAACAGCTTTTGGTCCTACCTCTTATTTTGGTTCTGATCCTAAACCACCTGAGCTAGGTGATAACCTTAATAATCCCATTGACTTAGGAGACTTCAATCCATTATTTAGTACCAAGCCTATAACAGGAACTCATGGAGGATTGACTCGCAGACAATCGACTTTTTATAAATTTACTCTATTTAAACCAAGATCTATACAGATCACACAGAATTTCAGTACAACTGCATATACAAGACAGACAAATAGAAATACATTAATAGCTTTCTACAAGATAGGAGAAGCAAACTTTAGAAATGAACTCCCTATTAATAATGATGGCTTTGTGGTAAATGAAGCCAGTATTGATGTAGAAGAATATGATCTCTTACACAGGGACTATCCTACTCAGTTACTGCAAAAAGGTGATTATTTATTCGTAATAACAAATGACATTAGATATCAGGACACAGAATTTTCTATATCAGTTTCCGGATTCAATATTGATTGGAGATTTATAAAAGAATCGGTGGATGAATCAGTAGATTTCGAAGGAAATGGATTTGGAGGAGCTGTTTTAACCACTATTGATTTTGGATCAATAGTGACTGCATAGAATTGTACTGTTAGTCTTAAAATATATACAATTTTCCTATGAAAGTCATTACTCTTGGTCAGTTTGAAAGAGATTTAGACAGAATTTTAGATGATGTTACAGACGAAAATGAACACTATTGTGTAAAAACACCAATGATTACTGACTTAAAAGAGAAAGGTGGACTTGTATGGGAAGACAAAGCTGTGATGATATTACCAATAGAAGACTATGATCTACTAAAAGAGACTTATGATATATGGCTTGCTAACTGTAAAGAAAAAGTTATGGTTTAGGTGCTTGGAACCCAGGTCTTTTAGGTAAAGAAGCTTTGTATGCATCTTCTTCAGCCTTGGCATATACTTTTTGACGTGCTGTTACATCAGCATCCCCAAGACCATGAATACTTCTTTCTGATTTTTTCTTAGCTCTTTCTTTTTTTAGCTCATCTAAATAGTTGCTCAAGTTTTTATAGTCCTCTTCAGGTATAACCGACTGATAAATAGTAGGTGCTGTAGGAGTAGGTCTATAAGTTGTTGGAGCTGATGGACGGGAACCCATTATTTTTCAAATATTATTTCTATTGTAATTTTATCAGCTAAATACTCATAACCTTTGGTAACTCCAAAAATTGTACTAGGAACAAAGATAATCAATAGTAAAAATTCAGCCCAAGTGATTCCTCTTTTCATGAAATTTATTCACCTATATAGTTGACTCTAACAAAAATAACAAACTTTGCTACTGGTGAGATAAATATAATCACGCTAGTCTTTAGCCATAAGTACGCACTGCATGGATTTTATTGATTGGATGCTGACGGAAGGTAAGGATAATCCCATAAAATTAGAGCCGGTTACAAAATATAAAAGTTACAGGTTCAGGGATTTAGATATATCAAAAGTCACTACCAAGAATTACCAAAAGTTATTAGTAGACTCCTTAGCTGAACAGGTTGAGATGTTCATACCACCATCAGGTAGTTTCGATAATCCATCTCTCAGACGTTATCTAACTATGGTAGAAAAACATGAGACCTCAACCAATGACATGGTTCTTGGTTTGTCTTTAGCTGACCAGATAAGGATAGCTTTCAGTGATATGCAGCCAGCTACAATATGTGATCGTTTCCCCGACATTGATCTCAACTCGAAACGACGTTATCGTTGTGTAGCGGAGTATCTGCTACGTCAAGAAGAACTGATTAAGGTCAGGGATAGAGAAGGTAAATTAGTAAAGAAGATAGGAAATGCAGGTAAACCTGTTGTTCTCTATCGTGGATTACCTAAACTACACCAGACTTTAAAAAATTCTGACTTACTCAAATACGTTAAACATGACAGATCGAAGAAAGAAACTGATAAAGAAGCTACTGAAAGCAAACCCAAGTGAAAACGAGGAGAAGATGGCAACTCTCATAATTGAGAGAATCCTTGCAGACATGGCAGACTTCTATGAAAAATTCTTTACCACATCAGGACCTGGAGTAATAGTTTATTCTCCTGATAATAAAGAAAACAGTATGTATTATATGACTACAAAAGAGTTAATAACAGGCTTAGAAGACCTATCTAGCCGAGGTATAGATGGTGCTGCAGAGGTAATGAGAAAGGCGATTGCCAAAGCTGAATCAATAGATCCGGAAAGAGAAGCCTTATTTATTATCGAAGATAAGAAAGGATTAAAATTATTTCACTTCAAACGAGAAGAGATGATCAAGTTAGCTAAGGACTGAAGGTGTCTCTTCTCTCATGTGATATAGAACGTGTAAACCCTCTATAAAACAAAAAAGAGCTACAACCGAAATGGTTATAGCCCATAAAGAATTTAGCTTCACCTTGGATTAAAAGAAATCACCATGAC
>FUFK010787353.1_pt1 | contig 16565 bp, 14 predicted proteins | sample 1021851 | NCBI WGS metagenome assembly FUFK01 (sample SAMEA51879418, study PRJEB19060) | metagenome | reverse complement strand
TAAAGGTATTTGTGTCATGGTGCCTCCTCTGGTTCTATTATTTCTGTTGTTGCTTTATCAATTTCTCCTGCAATCCCTGCATACCCTGCTATATCAACATAGCAATCCTCTGTGTGCATGTTCTTGAGCCGTGCAACTTTTACCAATAACATACAGATAGCTACATCATGTGCTGATATTTCTGTACCAAGATACGCGTTCCAAAGATCAGCAATGTTTTGATGATTTAATGTTTTATCGCCATAATCAATAGCGCGTTGACCATCAACTAACTCAATGGCTTTTTCTAAAAAGTCAGAAGAAATTTTCATGCAAACACCTCTCTAAATTCTCTATTACTACGCGAGCGAACCAAATATAAATTTTGTTTTGCTCTGGTTAATGCAACATAAAAAACTCTTCTCTCATCATCTTTCTGTCGCCAATACGATTCATCAGCTTTACGTGATAAATCGGATAATACCATTACGTTATCTGCTTCACCTCCTTTACTACCATGTACGGTGGAGAGCGTGATCCGTGGTTCAGGATTAAAGCTACCTTCATTACGAATAACAGTAGAGACATACGCTTTTTTATATTCAGGAACCTTGTCTAATGCTTCATGCCACGAATAATCTTTTGGCACCTGTAATCCGTTATGTTCTTTTAATTGATCGTAGATAAAAGTAGATTCAGGATCAACCCCTGTTAAATTTTTATAGCCACGTTCTACGCCAACATTACTATTCATGTAATAATATAAATCTTTTAATTGTTCATAATCAATGAAGCCACCTTGCTGTAGCTCACGCCATGCAGTGATTGCATTCATTAATCGTTTACCAATAGAACTTTTATCAGCGCGGTGATAATAATAACCAAGCACGCGTAAATCATCTTCTACCTGGTCTAGAAAATAATTTGTCCTGCCAAGAACTAACCAGTTTCCTGTTTTTAAATGTTCATAATTTCGCCTTGGTAAGTGCACAATTGTGCCTTCTTCATCCTTTGGACTCCATATCTTTTGCACCCTATTTTTGACACGATTAATTAAATTAACCGCACGTTCCTGTATTTTTATGGGTAGTCTATATGACTTATCTAATATAATTCGATGACCTTCTCTGTTTAATAAATACTCACTACGAGCGCCTGCCCAATGAAAAATTGCTTGATCATCATCCCCTGCAATGTAAACTCTTTTGGCTTTTTCAGCGAGCTTGTCTACCATTTGCCATTGAATGTAAGAGAGATCTTGAGCTTCATCAATGATAAGAACATCGAGCCGTGGTGCAATATCCTCTTTTAAAAATTCAACAATCATGTCTGTAAAATCATATTTATATTTACCGCCGCGACCAAACTTGTAGTCGTGTAAAGTATTAGCGATTAATTTTAATTTGGGCCACCCACCTTGCATGTGTCCACTGTGCTGAAACTGTGCGTATAATGTGTTACCATTTATTTTTGCCATATCAATAACACGCATAAAAATATCATTTGGTGAGGAAACACCATACGATCCAAGAACCTCAGAGTTAGGATTAGATAACTTGACTTGTAATTGCTGTGACAAGTATCGATAGTCTTCATCATTCATGACATCTGATTCTGCTAAACCTAACGCCATAAAAGCTAAACTATGCAACGTTCTAAAATATTTAAATGCATTTTCATTTTGATCAGGAAAGAAAGCAAGAGCTCTGTTCAATGCTTCTCTTGCAGCTTTTTGTGTAAAGGCAAGATACCCTATGCGATCAGGAGAAGTATACGGTAATTCTTTTGCTACCACTTGCTCAATGAGATAAGTTGTTTTACCTGTGCCAGGAGGACCATAAATTAAATTAACTGACATTAAAAAGGAGCCTCCTCTACCATATCTGGTGTTTCATGTTGATGTTGCTCTTTATCTTTAAGAGCAAACGATTTAGGTACATACCATACTCGGCGAACCTTTCCACTTATTCTTGTAGTTTCACTGTCACCATCAAGTCCGCGTATACTAGAATGAATCTGTGTTTGATTAAATGCTTTAAATTGTTTCTTTGTTAAAAATTCAACAAGCGCTTCAAGACGAAAATAAATTTTGTCATTCTTGTGAAGAGCTTGTCCTAATCGTAAACCTTCCCAATCTTGAGCATCACCTTGGTCCGTGATAAATTCTTCAAGTAACTCAGCAAATCTACCTGCCGCGGTTACTTCAATTGGCATTTGTATTATTTTTACATTAGCCAATAATGCCTGTAATCTCGCTGTCCAATCTCTTGGATTCAAAGCATTTGGTAAAATATTTATTCTACCCATGCATGCCTTACGAAAAAGATTTTGATCATACAATTCATTGTTAGATAAACTTAAACGTTTACCATCAACCGTGATAAACCATTGAGATTCATCTGATTGATATTTTGTTAGATCGTCAAACTTGCTTTCAAAGTCATCACCAATACCAAACTTTCTTGATTGACACACAGTGCTATTACAATGCGAACACATTGGTTCAATCTTACAGGTGTAATTATAATCTTTATCTTCATGCTGTTTAATTGTTTTAATAACTTCATTCATGGATAATGGTTTTACCATGTACTGTTGATTAAACTCTGAAATTTTATCTTGCCATTCTTTCGGCCATTTCTTTTTTGCGTAAACACCATAATGAAAAAGTATTACATCTCTACCGCCCTCTTGAATTTTAGTAGACATAAAAGTTTCTAAACATGGAGGACCATCTGACATTTCTTTGAAATTCTTTTTCTTCTTTAATTTTATTTTTAAAAAATCTTCTTCAGATATTCTAAAGCTTTCAACAAGATTATAAAACTCTTCGAGAGTAGCTGCAGAACCATCATCCAGAAAAGCATACCTATTGTTGTCAGTGCCACCAAAATAAGGAAGGTTAAGAAAGTTACCAACATCACCACGTTCTTTTTCAATTCGTTCTTGCTTTGGAAATATTTCACAACCTGCATAACCTAACTCTCCTGCAATCTGTTCAAGTTTTTGACGCATGACTTTTGCAGATACAAAACTTTTTGTAAAACAAAAAATATGTGCGCCACCACTTTTTGAACGACATACAATAAGCGGAAAATCTTCAGCTCTAATCTTACTAACTATTTTTTTATGATCTAAGGGATATTGATCAATATCAATACACCCCCATTGACATGTGTTATCATCCGTAATTGGAATAATACCTAAACTTCTTTCTCCAGATAAATGTTGTTCCCACAATTCATCTGTAGGAGGTTTCCTAACAATAATAGATTTACCCTCTAGTTTACCTTTATCGTTAATACTTCCTTCTCTTTTATAGCAACCGTGTGCCCTCTCTTGTCCTCTAAATATATTTTTAAATTTCTCCATCTGATGCTCATAATATTAAAAAAGGGCGGTCAAGCCGCCCTTTATGAAAAAGTTTAATACGGCGAATCCGTTTTATCAGTCTCTTCACTTTCGTGTTTGACTTTGGCTTTACCAGTATTAACGTCTTGAGAAAGACCTTTTGCCGTATTGTAAAGGCCCGAGTCTTTTTCAGAAAGAAAATCACCTGCGGTAATATCCCAACCAAACCAAAATCCTTGATCGTTTTCTTCTTTAACTGTTTTAAGGTTATAGAATTTTGAAAACATTGGTGGAGTGAATGGACCATTCTTACCAATTATTTTAGTGGTCTTCATCATTGTGTTCCACTTACGACTTTTTTTAAGCTGTGTAGCTTTCATCGTAATAACTGCTGGTTCCCCCACATTATCTTTTATGAGTAAAACAAAATGATTGGCACATGTTTCCACGTAGTTTCCATTTTCCAAACGATCTTTATTCATTTGATCTCTGGTTGTTTTTGTTAAAATATCACTGCCTGCATCATAAATGTTGACAGGAGCGCCCGTGCTATCTTTTCCTCGATCTTTCCATTCTACATATTGACGTGCATATGCACACGGAATGACTGTAATGCCATCTTTACCTTTGTACCATTCATTTGTCACATTGTTATAAATGTCACCAGGTTTAGCACCATCTAAGTCTTCAAGTTCTTCAGACAAGGGTTGCAACACTTTCAACCGAGGTGTTGCTTGATCTTGTTCTGTCATCCCCTCAAAGCCACTTTGAGCATCAGTTTCAAACATGTCGTTGAAAGGAATGACTTGCGCGGTCTTCTTTTTAGTTACGGCTTTTTCCATTTTTACCTCTTACTTTTTCGTTAATTTAGTCTTTGAACCAACAAAGACGCCAAATTTGTCCATGGGCAATTCATCACCATTGGCGATACGCTCACGGGCAAATGCTTTTAGGGTCATAGGTTCGACCCAAACCTTTTGCTGAACTGGTAATCCCAGTTCGGAAACCTTATGTTTAAAATCTTCTGCCTTATCATCCTCACCACGACCAAATGATGCAGATAATTGATTTTTAATTAAATCACCATGTCCGTGGTCCCTGAGCCATTGAAAGGCATCCTCTTTATATTTAGCAGGTATCGATGCATAAATTGCAGGTACCACTTCTAATTTAGAACCATCTTTTAACGAGATGCTTGTTAAATTCATCTCATTCATTTTTTCAGGAATTACTTCTTCACTAATTTTTCTAGCATCTTCTTTTACTTTTTTTAATGCTTTTTCTAACACACTCGCCTCGTCTTCTAAATCAACAAGCTTTTGTGATAATTCACTTACGTCTTTTAATGCATCATCTTTAACATCGATGTTTACATCTTTTTCAAAGTCAATCATCTATTTCTCCTTTCTCAAATAGATTAAATTTAACAGGATAATAACGCTTCTCCATTCTATCCCATTTTAAGCATTGTATTCTACCACGATTCATTTCAGATGCAATAGCGCATGCAATGCCCATCGCGACTGGATCACCCATTAATAATAAGTAATCGTCATCACCGAAATCTTTCAGCTTACGTTTAAGTTTGTTTACTGTTGGTTGAGAACTTAAAACTAATTGCATCCCTGATGGTAATAATAATTCAAGCTTACCATATTGTTCAGCACTAATAATATTTCTACCAGTAACTTCTTGCACAACAAAAACTGTCATCTTTCTACCCCGCTAAATAATACTTGTATTCATTTAAATCAAGCATTATATCTCAAATTAGAAATAATAATAGGGAAGATATGGATTATAAATTTAAAACAATGCCCTACGAGCATCAATTACAAGCTCTAGGTGCAGCACATAAAAAAGAAAATTTTGCTCTTTTTATGGAGATGGGTACAGGAAAATCTAAGGTTCTCATTGATAATATTGCAATGTTATTTGATAGAGGAAAAATAAATAGTGCTCTTATTGTTGCACCAAAAGGTGTGTATAGAAACTGGGAAAGGCAAGAAATACCCACACATATGCCAGAACATGTGGATTATTCTATTTTAGTTTGGAACCCAAGTTCAACTTCTTTTTTAAAAGAATATGCTAAGTTTATAAAAAATAATGATAATTTAAAAATTTTTTTAATTAATATTGACGCTTTTAGCACATCAAGAGGGACAGAAATTGCAAAAAGATTTTTAACTGCAACACAATGTTTAATGGCAATTGATGAATCAACAACAATAAAAACACCTACAGCCAAAAGAACAAAGACAGTATGTAAAATGAGAACGCTTGCAAAGTATAGACGTATTTTAACAGGCTCTCCTGTCACTAAAAGTCCTTTAGACTTATACACACAATGTTATTTTTTAGATCCTGAATTATTAGGTTTTGCTTCTTATTACACTTTTAAAAATAGATATGCTATAATGGTGAGTAGAAGTGTAGCCACCCATAGTTTCAAACAAATTGTGGATTATCAAAGGTTAGATGAGTTAGAACATAAATTAAATCAATTTTCTTACCGAGTTTTAAAATCTGATTGTTTAGATTTACCTGAAAAAATTTATACAAAAAGATATATTGAAATGACACCTGAACAGAAAAAAGCGTATGTTGAGATGAAAAATTTTGCACTTTCTATTTTAGAAAACGAAACCGTGACAGCGGCAGGTGTGTTAACACAAATGATTAAATTACATCAAATTACCTGTGGTCATATTAAAACAGATGAAGGAAAATTATTAGAGCTAAAGAGTAATAGACTAAATGAACTTTTAAACGTATTGGAGGAAACAAATGGAAAAGTCATTATATGGGCGGTTTACCGCTATGATATACAACAAATTGAAAAAGCACTTTCAAAAAAATACGGACCTGACAGTGTTCGGTCTTTTTATGGGGACACTGATGCTGATGTTCGCCAAGATATTGTTACTTCCTTTCAAGATCCGAAATCTTCTTTACGCTTTTTTGTTGGAAATCCGAGAACAGGCGGCTTCGGGCTCACTCTTACTTCTAGTCACACTGTTGTGTATTATAGCAACTCTTATGACTTAGAAATTAGAATGCAATCGGAAGATAGAGCACACCGCATAGGACAAAAAGAAAAAGTTACTTATATAGATTTTATTGCAGAAAAAACGGTTGATGAAAAAATAATTAAATCACTTCGTAATAAAATTAATATTGCAACAAAAGTATTAGGTGAAGATTTTAAAGAGTGGTTGATTTAAGCATAAACTATTTTACCCTTATCATCCACATACACTAATTGTACTTTTAATTTTTTTTGAAANAAAGACANTGTTCTTCTTATGTAATCGTTTTTTTGTNTACCAGATNGNCGTATTGATTTTGTTTTTACNTCAAATAATTTTATNGTACCTTTTTCTGATATGGCTATTAAATCTACAGGGCATTGTCTATGATGTGGAGAGAAAACCCAAAACCCCTTCTTGAGTAAATCACAAATTACTAGATGCTCGCTAAGTACGCCTTTAATCTGTTTTTTGTTCATTGATTAGAATTTCTATTTTAGTTTCTAACCTAATTAATCTTTCTTTAATTTCAGGTATAGTTTCTAAAATTGCATTTTCCATCATTATTTGTTTTGATTCGAGGGCCGTGACACGTTGAGTAAGCATACCATATACTGAACCTGCAGATACAAGTATCATGGCAAACCATACTAAATTACGTAAATTAAAATCTTTTTCCATTGTTTATCTCCTTACGTAATTATTGTAGGCATTGTTTGATCTAATGATTTTAAATATTCATTAAATTCTTCTACTGTTGTAGGATCTTGTCCACCAATTCCAAAAAATGGTTTTTTAAAAATTCCTAAGTTAGGATTATTGATTGTTTCAAAAACTGAACTAGGTGTTTTTAAACCTTCTTTTATAGCAAATGACTGTTTTTTAATAAAATCTTTTTGTTTATCTGTTAACTCAGCAACTTCAAAAGATCCATCATCATCAGAAATACTATCTATTAATTTACTAATTTCATCTTCATCGTTATCGTCTGTACCTCCAAGTTTTTCTTTAGTTTTATCAAAAAGAAATTTACCATATTTTAAAGGTGTTGCTCCTGTTATTAAATTTTGTATTATTTGTCCGTAGTCTTTAAACCCTTGTTCTTTTGCAAAATCCAATCCTGCTTGACCAAATTCAGGCAGTTCCGTAATACCACCTCCAACTGTATCTGTCAGTATATCTATTACGGCAGGATTGTTATTAGTGAATAACCCTTTTACATCACCAAAAAAACTTGTTTTATTAGGATCACTAAAAAGTGTTCTACCAATTCTATTTAAGCCTTGAACGTCTTCAAGTCTTAAAGGCATTGCACCAGACATTTGTGGCTGATTACCTTGAAACATTTTGTTTATTAGTAATTGGTAAACGTTTCTATTTTCTGTTGGGTCAGTTGTAAAAGCACCTATTGCTGCAAGCGGATCTTTTATATATCCTAAAACATCTGGTTGTAAAATTCCCATTCCACTGGTGCCGCCCGTGTCTGCTTGATTTAAAGTATTTATAAAGTCAATTGCTTGATCTTGATTTTGTAAATTTTCTAATTGCTCTCGTAACGGATTTTTTGTTACTTGAAGATTTGATCCTGATTGTTGTACTTCATCTTGAAAAACTTGAGGTACGCCTTGTTGTGTTGATTGAAATCCTGCAGTAAAAGCATCTTTTTCAGCTTGAGAAATTTCACCAGAACTTGGAGTGTAGGTTTGTGAACCTGATGAACCTGCAATATAAGCTCCTCTTGGATCATCTTTTTCTGTAAATTCTAGTGCCATTACGCTACCCTTTGCCTTCCTACATTTGTTGTCATGATTCCACCAAAGACAGGATCAGTTGAACCAAATACAGATTGACCTGCTGCTACAATATTTGGATTAATTACATTTGCTTGAGATAAAGTAGAATTGTTTACGATAGGTATTTGTGAATTAACTTTTGGTAATTCAGTGCCTTTACCTATCGAATCAAGTGTTGGTAAAGTTACATCTAAAGCAGGCGCAGGAGCATCATCTTCTATGTCAGACATCAAATCATATTTTCCTACACTTTCAAGAACTCCCTCTTCATATGTACCAAAGTCATCAGAAATTTCTCTAGTAAATGATGTTAAAAGAGCTTTGATAACCATTGCAGGATTACTTCGTAACTGTTCCTTTGTAACATTTGCAAGTATTTCCTGTGTAACAGGTTGTGATAACATTCTTGCTAAAAGATCATATTTAATCAAAGTTGTACCAACATTAATTAAACCTGGTGCGTCAAACATATTTTTAACAAAGTCTGCACTTAATTCTGCTTGCTGTAGTATTGATCCAACTTTAGGATTTGCTGAATTAATTATTGTAAAATATCTATCAACATTTTTAATTGCTTCTAAATCACTTGCACTAAAAAATTGACTTAAATATTCATCATCTTTTAATTCTGCTACAAGTTTATTTAATTTTGTAATATCAAACTCAGGCTGTATAGGAATTAAATCACCAGCCTCGTCTGTTTCCTCTTTTAAAATTCTATTTGTAAAAAATTTATCTTTTGCTCTGTTCTCTGCTATTTCATCCATTCTAATAGAATCAAGATCTCTTTGAAACTTCATTGATTTTTCAAAAATATCTTGTAAAATTCCTGATCTTGCAGAAACCATGAATGGGTGATTGTAATCAATTACTCCGTTTTTAATTGCACCTGATTGTTCAATAATATCTCTTATAGCCGTCTCTTTACCTATAAAATCTTTACCTTTTATTTTACTAATTACTTCTGTTATTACTTCCTGAACGTTTCCCTGTTCTGTTTTTGCAATTTTAAAAACACTGTTGTTAAGTTTTAAACCCATTTTTACAATGTCATCTATCTGCTTATAATCAACGCCTTCCAACAACAGTGCTAAACCAGTTGGATCACCGTCTTGCCAATTTGCTAGATTTTTTGCTGCATTTGCAGGATCAGATAAAAGTTTTTTTAACCATAAATCTTTTACAACATCAAAAGCAGCGTTATCACCTGGCCCTGTTGTATTTAATACTTCTTTAAGTGCGTGTATTTGAAAGTTACCTGGTGATATGAAATCATTTACAATTGTTCTTACGTTTGCATTTTTATTTGTAATTGCATCAACAACAAAATTTATTCCTCTAACGTTTTCATCAGCATCTAACTGACTGTAGATTGCCTGCATGTTAAAAGCAAAATCTTCATTATCACCTTTTGTATTTTTAAATAAATTTTTAACTCGTTTGTGCATTTTTTTTGCTTCAGCTGCAACATAAGTATCTGGAGAAAATCTTAAATTAAATAATTCATTTTGTAATTTCATCAAAGTGTTGATGTGTTGACTTGCTTTTTGTGGACTTGTAAAATTTAAAACGCCAGGTAGTTTTTCAAAATCATTTATTATTTTCAATAATTGTTGTGCGTCCTTGCTGTCTCCACCAATAACTACATTTGGTTTTATTTTTTTCTTTATTGTTTTTCCACCTTCTTTAGTTACTACCTCAATAGGCTCACCTTTATTAATAGCTTGTATTGACCTTTTTACGTCTTTAAATCCATTTTGAATTCCTGATATAGATATGTGTTGCCCATTTAATGAACCATCTTTTGTAGCTAAACCAGCAATTGTTTTTCTAAGCTCTTCATTTTTTGCAACAGCCATGTCATTCCATTTTACAAAATTTTCATTTAAAAGATCTGCCGCATCTTTGGGTGACATGTTAGATCTTAGTACAGATTGCACAGCATTAGCAAAATTTTGTTCTAAAGTTTTATGTGTTTGTAATAACATTTCTAATGAAAATTTATCACCGTCTTGCATTCTCTTTAGTAATTCTGTTGCAGATTTTATTTGAGCTGCAAACTTTTCTTTAGGCAATTTATCAAATTCTGCAGATTGAAAAAATGTTCTTCTGAAAAAAGGACTTGCTATGAGTTGACCTGTCATCGCGGGCTCTAAATTATATCGTTGAGCAATCTTTGCTATTTCTTTTGTAAATTGATCTTTCGTTACAAGGTTTGTATTACCTGATAAATAAGCAGGAATAAAATCAAATGCTTTAAAAACACCAGCGCTTAAAGCTGCTTCTTGTAAATTATTAAATTTGAGAAAGTTTGTTAGAAAAGGAAATTCTCCTTCTTCTGCATACGCTTCTTTGTCATAACCAAAGTATGAATCAATAGCATCATCTATGTTTTGACCAAACAAGTTACCAAAACCAACTCTAAACAATGGTTGATTCGCAATAAATCTAAGTAATCCAAAACCTTGTTGAATACCTACTATTGGAATTCTTGCTTGTGGTAATACTGGGCCTGCATAAGCTGCAAGAGAACCTATTACATCACCAGCCGTTTGAAAATTTAATATTGAACCTGCAAATTGTAATGCTTCATTAGCAAACGCATCATTGCCTATACTATCAAACATACGGTAATCTTTATCACCTGGTAATTTAAAAATTTCAAACTCTTCAACTGTATCTCCGCCCATCGGTATGGCTACTTTTGTAAATTCACCATCAGGAAAAGCTTTTAAAAATCTTTTTTTTCTATTTACAAATTCTCTATCTCTTCCAATCAAAAAATGTAAAGCCATGTTTTCACCCGCAGGCAATGACTCGTTTAAAATATTTAATCCTGAAATATTTGAAATGTATTTTACTTTATCGTCGTTTAACTTTTTTTGTAATTCATTTACTTCTTTACCTGATAATTGTCTTGCATAGGTAAATGCATCTTCTCCAGGAGGTAATTCAATTTTACCCTCTTGTATGTCATTAAAAATTTTATTTCTAATTTCTTCTTCTTTTTCTCTGCTGACGTTAAATATAATATTTACGTCATCAAAATTTCTGGGAAGTTCCGTTGGACCTAAATTAAACCCTCCAACTGATGAAGACTCAGAACTTGGGACAACTTCTTCATTTAATTTATCTGATTTTGTCTCGAAATTCTCTATAGTTATTTTTGGTATAATATTATTCGCATTTATTTTTTTTTTCATCTGTTGTAGACATACTATTTCCTAAAAGAATAAAGATCGAATAATTCCATTGTTACATTTCCGTTATTTGCCTGTACATCATTTTCTTTATAAAGTCTTAAACCATATACTGGACTGTTTGGTGCAAATTTATATATTTCACCATCATTACCTCTGAATACTGATCCATCGGGTTGAAAAAATTCTCCATTTTCATTTGCATAACCAATAACTCCAAAGTTTCCATCTCCACTGCCATATTCATCTACTAATCTATAAGTCACACCATTTGGTGAATTGAATATTTTTCTACTAGCAGGTAAATTTTCTAATTCTTCGATTGTGTACGTTGAATCTATGTTTGTTAGTTTATTTATTCTTTCGGTAAACTTACCTTGACCTGCAATCATTTCTTGTTCCATAATTTTATTTATTTCCCTTTGTGCTCTAGCTTGATCATTTATTTTAAGTGTACCCTGATTAGTGAAGTCTGCTGAAAAAACTACTTCTCCGTTGTAAGTTATTTTACCCGTATTTAAAAATTCATCCATCAACTGTTTAGGCATCATATCCAACAAGGCTTTTTCTCTGCCTAATTCCATAATTAACTTTTGACCTTCTTTTGAATTAATTAATTGAGCAACAGATTGTTCTAATATTGAAATTTCTTGTGCATTTAAATTACCAGGAAAAAAGTCTGCTTTTAACAGTGTAAACATTTTATTTATCGAATTTAATGTTTCTGTCGAAGCCAAACTTGTGTTACTGCCAATAAATTTATTTACTAAATCAAAACCTCTAAAATTTTTTAAAACAGGAAAAGTGTCAAAAAGAGTTGCTAAATTTTGTCTTAAACCTTGTACACTTCCTGAAATTGAAGAATCAATTAATGAATAAGCTCTATCAATGTTTGAAAGGTTGTTGAAACCAGAAGTATAGTTAGTGTTATAAAATTCATTTCTTGCCACAATATTTTTTGATGTGTTTTCTAATGATATTTTTTGTTCATCAAGGGCTAAAAGTTCATCAGCAGTCGGTTCTGTTTTTAATTCTGATTGTAAATTAAGAACTTGATATGCTGCTTTAAGAGCGTCAACATCAACTTGACTAAATGGTGTATCTGTATTCATACTGTCAAAAACACCAATTAGTTGAGGTATAGTTTGTTTTATAAATTCAACTGCTTGATTATTCACTTTGCTTTGACCTAATAATTGATCAAAAGCTTTATTTACGTTTCTTTCACCCGCAGTGGNTGTANCTGCTTTCGGTATATTGTCCTGAGCTTCAAGAACAGTTGTTAAACTTCCATCTTTTTCTTTTCTTACTACCCTTACGTTATTAGGAACGTTTATGAATTCTGGTTCATCTGGTGCTTCAAATATTATATTTCCTTGTTGATCTATAACAGTATCACCTGCGGAAACTTTAATTGTTTTTGTTTGATCTTTTGTGTCTGGAGCTGTGAATACAGTTTCACCTTCGTTATCTATAACGGTCGTACCTGGTGGTACTTTAATTAATTGTTTTTTGCTTGCGTCTTCTTTTGAGTTATCATAAATTACAGCACCAGTTTCTTTATTGTATAAAACTCCTCCTGCTGGCACAACAACTTCTTGTTGTATTTGTGAGTTATCAAAAATCACTTCTTCCGTATCTCTATTCATTAAAATAGAACCTTTTGGTATTATAATCTCTTGTTCTACCTCTTTAGGAATAGCTTCTTTTATTACTACATAATTATCGTTTTCATCNAAATANCCAANTTCTTGATTTGAACTTGACTTNANTAAATTTGGTGTATCCTTACCATAGAATGTTTGACCAGCAAAGTAAGCCACTTCGTTAGGACCAAGTTTAATTACTTTTGAATCTGGGTCTATATCAACTCTTTTAAAAACATTTTTTGTAATGATATTACTTTCATTGTTTGGATCTTGATAAGTCATTAGTAAATTACCATCAACTTCCTTTAACTCATAATCTAATCCACCTGTTGCTATTGTTTCACCGCCATCATCAACTAATATTTCACCTTTACCTAAAACTGTGGTTTTTTTCTCCTCTGGTTTTTTTGTTAACTCTGCAGCAAGCATGTCCTTAAATAAACTTATGGTGTCTTGTCCTGCTAAAGCTTTTGCTTGTTCATCATAGTCTGGTGCAGGCTTTATGCCTGATAAGGCAGGAGCTGCTTGAGCTATTTTAGATAATGTTGAAAGAAAAGGACCTGATTCACCGCCTGTCAATGGTTTACCACCTTCTGCTTGTGCTGCTAGTGAAGCAAAAAAGTTTAAAAGAGCTGGTGCATTTCTTGAGAAAAAACCTTCTTGTTTTTCTGGTAACATATCTCTATACATTTTTTCAAAAGTTGCTCTGTATGGTTCTAATTGTGCCATATTAACATCTGCCATTATTCCACTGAGCACTGAATTCAGTTCATCTTGTTTGTCTTCCCCTGCATAACTTCCAGGTTCATTAACTAAACCTCGTTTTGGTTTTTGTATTGGCAATAAACCTGATGTAATACCAGTCCCTCTTGAATTAAGTTTCATACGCTCTGGCGCGTTGACAAACATTTTTCTGTTATAAACAGACATTATTTATTTAAACTTCCAAAGCCCTCTAACAAACTACCTATGCCTGTTCCAAGAGAGCCAATACCACTAGCAAATTGTAAGAAAGGATTCGCTGGAGTAACTGGCATTTGTGAAATTGTTTGTCCACCAAAAGGTAAACCTGCTAAAATATCAGTACCAAAAGATATACGTTGAAATGGTTCTTGTTGTTGTGCTGCAAGATTTTGTCGTTGAGCTTCAAGACCTGCTTGTAGTAATTGTTGTTGTTGACCACCAACACCAAGTAAGGTGCTAATATCTGTACCCAACATTTGTTGACCCATTCCACCTATACCTGCTTGCGTTTTTGCAAGATTTCCAAATTGACCTGTAAGTCCTGCTAGTTGTTGTCCTGCAGATAATTGTCTTCTCTGTTGTGCTTCTTGCGCCGCTTGTGCTGATGCTAAAGCTTGTTGATAACTTTTTGATGCATCTTCAAAGATACGTCTTGATTTTATATCACCTAAATTTTTTGCTAATTCTGCTTCTTGTACACCGAAACGCGAACCACCAAAAGCACCTGCTTTTTGAGCAGCGGAGGCAAGATTTGTTTGTGCCATAGCACCTTGTTTATCTATTTCTTTTAAAGCTTCTTGCGTAACTAATTGTTGATAAGGATCTCTAAAAGCAGCAATGTTTGCCGCTGTTGGTGTAAATCCTTGTGTTGCACCGCCTAATGTTTGTGCTGCTATATTTGCTAACTGTCCTGCTTGTGTCGCTGTTTGACCAGCTTGACTAACAAATGGTTGAAAAGCGCCAATACCTGAACCTGCTAATTGAAAAGCGGCTTGTTGAGGTGCCGTGAACCCTGCAACTTGTTGCATAGGTATATCACGAGGTACATTTATTAAACCTTGTACAAAATCTGGATTAGGCGAACCGTCTGGTAAAGTTGGTTCTTGTGTTGCTTGATTACCAAATAAAGTTAAGAGTAAATCTTTTTGACGTTCTTGTACATATTCAGGAGGTAATTGTGTTGTTACTTGTTGTTGTACAGCCATTATGCTTGTCCCTCCAATTGATCCATCATTTGATACATTTTTCTTGCACCTTCCATTCTATCTCCATTACCAGCGCCTTTTACAGCTTTTGCCGTCATCACAAATTCGCCATCACTTAACATAGCAGGAATACTATCAGATGTGCCTGTACCTGGTCCACTTATTTCGCCTGTTTTACGAGGAAACTCTGTTGTGCCACCTTGAGCCATCATCATTGTTTTTTCAATATCTTTTAAGCCGTTAGTTTGTTCTTGCATAAAACCACCGTCAGCGACGTTTCGTATTAAATCACCTTGCATATTGTAGTAAGGACCAACGATACCACCACCTAATTGTAAATCTAATAATTGTCCTGGTGTCATATTAAAAGCTGTGGCTTGATAATCACTACCAGGGAATGTAAAATCTGGTTCATCTTGTTCAGGTGTTTTAAAAATACCAAATGGAGCTAATGCTGCACCTGTGACTGCACTTGCTTTACTTATATTTCCTAGCAGTTTTGAAAGATCTGTTTTCATTATTTGTTTTCCATCTTTGTATACACCTGTGCCTTCTTTTGGTATGAAGGAACCATCTGAACCAAATAAACCGTCTTCTACTCCACCCTTTTTACCAAGAAAAAATTCTGCAAAACTACCTGCTCCAGTTTTATCAGCACCAGTAAGGGCTTTCATAAATCCACTATCACCAAAAAATGGTTTGTTTGCCGCTGTCATGTCAAAATTACCAAACTTCAATCCTGGACTTGCGTTTGCTAAAAAAGCGGCTGTGGCTACCTCGCCAAATCCTGCATCAGGATCTGCTAATGCACCTATACCTGCATATAAAGGATTACCTGTTGCGAGAGCAAGGACTGTCCCTAAATATTTTTCTGAATCTCCTGGTAGCAGTTTTGCTACCACTTTACGTAACTTTTTAAGCATAATCTCCTAATTGCAATTTATGTTATTGAAATGCAAGGAGGCTGGCCTTGTAATTAAGCCTATTTAAATGTATATTTATAGGCAAAAAGTTGCTATATGACAATAGATAATTATGCAGAGAAAGGAAACGCATGGCTAAAAAAGAACAAGTATTAAAGTTTGATACAATTAGACCATTTGGTCCTACGATTATGAGAGGCAAAATGCCTGATTTTATTACTAAAATGTTGGATGATAAAGCAACTGAGATGTTGACTGATGAGAAGTTATCAAAAGAGTTTGATCACTCAGGTAATTTAGCAGGTAATGTAAAACAAGAAGTTCGTTATCCTCAAGACTGGATGAACACCGAAGAGTTTATGCCAATGGTGCAGTTGATTGGTGAGATGGTAAAGAACTATATTTCAATACCACCAGCAAGTGAAACAATTAAACCAGAGTTTGTTGGTAAGATGGTTATTGAATCAATGTGGTGCGTGAGCCAGTGGGCGGGAGACTTTAATCCTTTTCATATTCACGAGGGTCAACTATCGGGCGTGTGTTATTTACGAGTACCAAAAAGTTTACCAGAAGAATACGCAAGAGAAGACCACTATCCAACAGTGGGTGATATATGTTGGTTCAATGGTCAAGCGGCAACCTTTAGTGGACACAAACATCAAGAGTCACCAAAAGTTGGCGACATTTTC
>FUFK010048966.1_pt1 | contig 16579 bp, 12 predicted proteins | sample 1021851 | NCBI WGS metagenome assembly FUFK01 (sample SAMEA51879418, study PRJEB19060) | metagenome | reverse complement strand
TGGCAAGGAAAGATAAAGAGATAGAAGCAGGAACTTACAATGACCCTAATCTTGGAAGAACAGAAGAATTGTTAACCAAGTCAAAAAGCGGTGGTAGATATACAATAAAAAAAGATAGTACTGGTAGACTTAGAAAAATGAAAACCAGTACTTATCGCAAAAGCCTTAGAAGTAAGGCAAGAAAATCAAAGTAACTAACTATGTGCTTCAGAAGTCCACCACCACCACCCCCATTACCTGACCCAGAGCCAGTAGCACCTAAAGCAGAGAAGACTGCTGAACAAGTTGTTACAGGTACACAGAGAAAAGNCATTGCCAAGAAAGGTAGGAAGGCTGCAACTACAACTACAAGGTCAGCAGCTAGAAGGGGTACTTCTTCTTTAAGAATACCTTTACTAACTAATGCACAAACCGACTCTGGCAATTTAAGGACACCTGTTTAACACATGGAATATTCTTCTTCGGCTGTAACAGCAGCAGGGTTGTATGAACAACTAGCACAAGAAAGATCAACCTATCTAAGGGAGGGTCAAGAGTCTAGTAAATTAACCCTGCCATATCTTATACCTGAAACTTCAGGTGGTACTGGTGCGAGAAGAAGTAAAATTAAAACACCTTATCAATCAATCGGTGCAGCAGGTGTTAACAGTCTTGCAGCAAAACTATTGACAGGTCTTTTTCCTACAAACATTCCCTTCTTTAAACTTGTATTAGATCAAATAAAAATACAACAAGATGGTAATAATCCTGAAGCTATTAGTGAAATAGATAGAGCATTACGCAAAGTTGAAAATGCTCTGATGCGTGAGATTGAAATATCAAATGATAGAGTCGCAATGTTTGAAGCATTGAAACATCTTATTGTTGGTGGNAATGTTTTGTTATATCTGACAAACGAAGGATTACAAGTATATCCATTAGAGAAGTATGTATGCAGACGTGACCCCAATGGAAATACTTTAGAAATTATTATTAAAGAAACAGTAAATGGTAAAGCCTTACCACNTGACTTTGTAGCAAGACTAGAAGAGAANGCAAAATATACAGANAATACTTTNGAAGAGGATTTAGATATATANACACACGTCAAAAGAGATGGAGACTTTTTTAACTGGCATCAAGAATGTAAAGGAGAGAGGATACCCAACACAGAAGGTAGGGCAAGAAAAGATGTAACTCCTTTCATAAATCTTAGGTTCACGAGATTAAGTGCAGAGAGTTACGGAAGGGGATACGTTGAAGAGTACAGAGGGGATTTGATTTCTCTTGAAGGATTNATGAAAGCNATAATNGAGAACGCTGCTGCGTCTGCTCGTACAGTTTTTCTTGTAAATCCTAATGGCACAACCAGAGCTAGTACCCTAGCTAAAGCACCNAACGGAGCTATNAGAGAAGGTAATGCACAAGATGTATCNGTCTTACAGGTAGGCAAGGGAGCAGATTTGCAGACATCTTTTACAGCAGTAACAAGAATAGAACAACGATTACAGTATGCTTTCTTGATGGCTAAAGCAGTACAGCGTGACGCTGAAAGGGTAACAAGTACAGAGCTAAAGATACTTACACAGGAACTAGAGTCAACGCTTGGTGGAATCTACTCTATCTTGAGTTCTGAACTACAGCTACCTTATCTAAGAAGACGTATGCACTTACTATCAAAAGCAGGTAGAGTACCAGAACTACCAAAAGATATAGTAGGTATCTCAATCATCACAGGATTACAAGGACTAGGTAGAGGACAGGATAAGGAGAAACTACTTGAATTTATTACTACTTTGGCACAGGCTCTAGGTGCTGATGTGATGAGACAATACGTTAATGTTGACGAAGCTATTAAGAGGTTGGCTACCAGTATTGGCATAGAAACTGAAACATTGGTAAAATCAGGAGAACAGATTGCTGCGGAGCAACAGCAACTACAACAACAAGAACTCGTTAGAAGTCTTGGTAGTGCTGCTGTAGGCTCGCCTTTACTTGACCCCAAGAAACAGGCTGAAGCAGGTCTTATCTCACAACAAATGGATTCCAATGCCCAACAAAAACAGCCAGTCTAAAAAGACTGCAAAGCCAAGAGACAACAATGGGAGATATGTAGCTCCTGAAAATGCTGTTGTCAGCAGACTAGGTGTAAACGAAGAAGGTACACCTGAATCAAAGAACAAGGGTACTGTCACTACTAGACATGGCAGCACAATCACTTATAGTTAAACCAAAAAAACCACTATGACNTCATCACAAATACAGGCNAANGAAACACCACCAATGTCTTCACAAGATATTGAAAGTCTAAGAGATGAGAATGGCCTTATCGCAGGTAAGTTTAANACTGCTGCNGATATGGTAAANAGCTANAAAGAACTGGAAGGTAAGCTAGGTAGTATTGAAAATACTGCTGAAGAATCNACAGAACAAGAAACTCAGACAGAAGAAAGTAATGANNACTNTGACGCTGCTGAAGTNTATGGAGATGGTNTAGCTTCAGTNTTAGAAGANGTNGGTATNGACCCACAGGTTATTAGTAATACTTTTANAGANACAGGTAAAATTACAGAAGATGACTACGANAANCTAGGAGAAGCAGGATTCTCTAAGCAAGTTATTGATACNTACCTAGATGGATTAAGGGGTGCTGCTAACCCTGCTGAAGATATAAAAGATGCACAGTTAAATGACATCTTATCAGTTACAGGTGGAGAAGAAGGTTACTCAAAATTAAGAGAATGGACACAGGCTAATGTACCTGATGAAACTCTTAAGGCATTTGACAAGATACTTGATACTCAAGACCCCACAATGATTAAGGTTGCAGTACAGGGTTTTGCTGCACAGATGAGAGAAGCAGAAGGTTATGAACCACAACTAATAAATGGTAGAACAGCAGTAAATAATACCAATACATTCAGAACACAGGCAGAACTTACAAAAGCTATGTCTGACCCTAGATATGGTAAAGATGAAGCATATACATTATCTGTGTATGATAGATTAAAAGACTCTAAGGTAGTAGGCAATGGCTAACAAACCAACTAAGCCAGAACTTTATGCAAGAATCAAAGCAAGAGTTAAAGCAAGAGTCAAGAAGTGGCCTTCTGCTTATGCAAGTGGTCAACTTGTTAGACAATATAAAGCAGCAGGTGGAGGTTACACCAAAGCATGAGTCTCGACAGGTGGTTCAAAGAGAAATGGGTAGATGTAAAAACAGGTAAACCCTGTGGTCGTAAGAAGGGAGATGGCAGACCTTACCCTGCTTGCAGACCTTCAAAGAGGGTTAGTAGTAAGACTCCTAAAACAACTAAAGAGTTAAGTAATAGAGAAAGACTTAGATTTAAAAGAGAAAAAACTAGCAGTAAAAGAATAACTTACAATCACAAAAGACGACAAAGAGCAGCATAACTGTTATATTTTATTTAACTACTCTTATCTGTAGTTCATGTCTCCACGCAGAAAATCTTTATCTCTTAGAAAGTCAGACAAGAATCCAACAGGAGGACTGTCTGAAAGTGGGAGAAGAAGAATAAACGCTGCTACAGGTTCTAAGTTGCAACGACCTGTCACTAAAACAAGTGGACTTTCAAAACGTGAAAAAAGTAGAAAAAAATCTTTTTGTGCAAGAATGAAAGGTGTCAAAGGAGCAATGAAAGACAGTAAAGGGNNGCCAACTAGAAAGGCACTTGCTCTACGCAAGTGGAACTGCTAGGCTCTCGGCATACAACATCTACATATCAAAGTGCCTGACAACCACGTTGCAGATAACGCTTTGAGAAAAGGTTAGTAAAGACAGAGAAAGTACAAATTATTCACAANNACTTACTAAACAGATGGCTAACGCAACTGTAAGTAGGCTCGGTCTTGTTAATAATNCNGGTACAAACTTTGANGANCTNTTNCTNAAAGTNTTTAGTGGAGAGGTTCTAACAAGTTTTGCCCAGAATAATATTTTCAACGAGCAACTACATACTGTCAGAACTATTGCTTCTGGCAAATCGGCAAGTTTCCCAGTTTTAGGCACTGCGACTGCTGCTTATCACACAATCGGAACTCCCCTCGTAGGAGCAAACCAGATTAAAGCTAATGAAAAGATCATCAACATAGATGATATGCTCATTGCTCAAGCAGTAATCGCCAGATTAGATGAGCTTAAGAATCACTATGATGTAAGAGCTACTTATTCTGCTGAACTAGGAAAGGCACTTGCTAAGACATACGATCAAAACGTAGCAAAGGTAATTGCTAATGCTAGTCGTGCATCAACTACTCTTAGTGGTGGAGATGGCGGTTTTGTTCTAACTCTTGCTTCTGGTAATACAGCTTCANCNNACGTAACNGGNGATGAACTGGTTGCAGCTATCTATGATATNGCTNAAGAGTTTGACACTCGTGACATTCCAAGCACAGATAGATTCTGTGTGTTGCCACCTGCGGAATTTTATAAGATTCCTGAGTCTGCTACCAGAGTTATGAATACAGACTTTAACCCACAGGGTAATGGTTCTGTTGCAGCAGGTACAGTAACACAGGTTGCAGGTATCCCTATCATGATGTCTAACAACGTACCACAAACTAACGTAGGCTCTAACCCTTCAGGTGCTAATAACACCTATTCAGGAGATGATAGCAAGACGCTAGGTTTGGTATTCCATAAATCCGCAGTCGGAACTGTAAAACTACAGGACATGACAACTGAAATCTCAGGTGCAGATTATGGAATTATGTATCAATCAACATTGATGCTTGCCAAGTACGCACTTGGGCATGGAATCCTAAGACCAGAATGTGCAGCGACAATCAAATTGTCTTCTTCATAATCTACCTAATTTCATAAAATAGGGTATTCTATTATTAGATACCCTTTTTTTTTATGCCTTACGGAAAAGGTACTTACGGAAACAAAGTAGGAAGACCTAAAAAAACAGACAAGAAAAAGTCTAAAAATTTAAAAAGCAATCTAATGGCATTGAAAATGTCAAAAAAGTAAAGAACAATGGCTGTAGCTGCGACCACAGAACTTGAATGTATTAATATTATGCTTGCTGCAATAGGCGAAGCACCTATTAATACTTTGACAGGCACGCTTCCAGTAGATGCTGTTACTGCACAGAAGACTTTAGCCGAAATAAATAAAGACGTACAGAACGAAGGTTGGTCTTTTAATCAAGAATTTAATGTAGTACTAACTAGAGATGGCAGTAATCAAATTGCTCTTGGTACAGATATATTGAAAGTAGATGCTAATGTTTTTGACCACCCAACTATTGATGTTATACAGAGAGGTTTAAAGATGTATGACAGAAAAAATAATACTTATGTTTTTGATGAAGACTTAACTTGTAATGTTACTTACTTTAGAAACTTTGATGAGATACCTGAATCNGCTAGACGATATATAAACATAAGAGCAGCAAGAGTATTTGTAGATAGATTAGTTGGAGATGATGGATTAAGAACTTATACAGCACAAGATGAAGCAAGAGCAAGAGCAAACCTTATGGAAAATGATATGGATAATGCAGACCATAATGTTTTAACAGGCGACCCAAATCTTAATAATGCTATGAATACGTTTACACCTGCTGATGTTCTTAACAGATAACTATGGCAATAGTATCAAGATCAATACCTACACTACTTAGAGGTGTATCACAGTCTTCAGACTCTTCTAAGCAGTCAGACCACGCTGACATACAAGACAATGCTGACAGCAACCCAGTCGTAGGTCTAGTAAAAAGATCAGGCATACAGCACGTTACAAACCTTAGTACTAGCACACTAGGTAATGTTCATATTCAAACTATAAACAGAGATGTNAATGAAAGATATGTAGCNATATTTAGCAATGGNAATGTAAAAGTATATGAGCTTGATGGTACAGAAAAAACAGTAACAAAACCAGACGGAACTGCATACCTAAATACTTCAAACCCTAGAGATACGATTAAAACTGTAACTATTGCTGACTTTACTTTTGTTGTTAATACAAATCANGTAACTGCAATGGATTCAACTNTATCCGCAGGTAACATCACGCAAGCAATTATCTTTGTAAANCAAGTTTCTAACGATACTGTNTANTCNNTTACTGTTGATGGNGTGACTGTNACTGATGACACGACTAATGANTCATCTNTAAGTACATCACAAGTTGCTGCTGATTTACAGTCAGGTCTTAATTCAGGATTATCTGGTTTTACTATTGCAAGAAGTGGAAGTGTAATACATATNAAAAAGAATGATGGTAGTAANTTTNCTATAGATGGTACTGACACTCAAGGTAATACNCAATTAACNATAGTAAAAAANTCAGTTCAAAGATTTACAGACNTACCTNCTGTNTCTCCTAATGGAATGGTNGTAGAAGTAAAAGGAGATGAAAGCACTAACTTTGATAATTACTATGTAAAGTTTGTCACTAATAATGGTAATGCTTTAGAAGAAGGTCAATGGGAAGAAACAGTAGAAGCAGGTATTGAATTTAAATTTGATTACGCTACTATGCCACACGTCTTGATTAGACAGGCAGATGGTAATTTTAGATTTGCAAGAGTTGATGGAGATACTTATAGTCTTACAATAAATGGAGTTACAACTTCATATACGTTACCTATATGGGGAGAAAGAACAGCAGGAGATACGGAGTCTGCAAAAGACCCTTCGTTTATTGGTAGTAAAATAAACAACGTATTCTTTTTTAGAAACAGATTAGGATTTTTAGCAGATGACAATGTAATACTGTCTAATGTTTCAGAGTTCTTTAACTTTTTTCCCGATACAGTTCTTACTGTAGTTGACTCACACCCTATAGATGTAGCTGCTTCTCATACTAAAGTTGCTATTCTTAAACACGCAGTCACTATGGGAGAACAGTTGATATTGTTCTCTGAACAAACGCAGTTTGTACTATCTAGTTCAGCAGATAACTTAACACCAACAACAGCTAACGTACTTGTATCAACAGAGTTTGAGTCTTCAGATGATGCTGCTCCTGTAGGTTCTGGTAATTCAATTTACTTTTTAACTAAGAAAGGTAACTTTGCAGGTATTCGTGAATATATTACACAGACTAATGAGACTGCTAGAGATGCAGCAAACATAACTATTCATGTACCAAGACTGATACCAAGTAATATTTTTAAATTAGCTGTATCTAATAATCAGGATATTCTTGTTTGTGTTGGAACTGATAACCCTAATAAATTATTTATAAACAGATGGTTGTTTGGTAATCAAGGGCAGAAAGTTTTAAACAGTTGGTTTACTTTTACCATCAATGAAAACAGGTCTATAAAAAATGTTGACTTTATAGGTACTGATTTGTTTTTAGTTATAGAAGAAGCTAATACAGTTACCTTAGAAAAAATACCATTTGAATCTGATTTTAAAGAAACCAATGCAGAATTTGAATTTCACTTAGATCATAAAGTAACTGAAGCAGACGTAACAGTTTCATATAACTCATCTACTGATAAGACTACATTTACCTTGCCTTATAGACTTAGAGCAAAGATGGATATAGTAGGTAGATTTCTAGCAAGTAATGAAACAAGTACATTTGTTGATATTAATGGAGTGACACAAACCTTAAAACCTGCAACAGTAATACAATCTACAAATTTAACTAATGGTTCAACAGCAACAATAGAAGCAAATGGAGATTATAGAAATGCAAAATTTATTATAGGAGAGCCTTATGATATGCACTATAGATTTAGTAAGCAAAGAATAACTGAAACCCCACAGCAAAATAGTGCTGAGATTATTAGTAGCAGACTACAACTACATCATTTCTATATAAAGTTTGAAAAGAGTGGTTTCTTTCAAGTAGAAGTAACACCTGAGTTAAGAGATACTAGCACTCATAAATTTAGTGGTCGATTTTTGGGTGCTGCTTCTGCTGCGATTGGTCAACTTAATTTAGAGACAGGTACATTTAGAGTTCCAATAATGAGTAGAGCAGANAAGGTTGATATAGATGTAAAGAATAAAACATTCNTGCCAACACTATTGGCTAGTGCAGAATATGAAGCTATGTTTCACATGAAGAGTAGGAGAATGTAATGGGTCATTTAAGAAAATGTACTTTAAAAGACTTGCATCATGTCTCTGAAAATATGAGNGATATGGATAGATTAGAAGCTGTATATCAAACAGGACAAGACCCAGATACAGCATTAAGAGTTAGTTATNTAGCAAGTAAAGTAGTTATGGCTATCTGTGGAGATAATGATAATCCTATTGGTATCTGTGGTGTAACTCCTAATGGTTGTATTTATATGGTTGCTACAGAAGAATTATTTTCTAATGATAAATATAAAATACAACTGATAAGACAAGGTAGAAAATGGGTTGATGATTTGCTCAAATCATATAAAATTCTATACAATGTAGTATATGCTGAAAACGAAAAAGCTATGAAGTGGTTACAAACTTTAGGTTTTAAGTTTATTAAATATCATAAGGAATATGGACAACATAAAAAACCATTTATTGAATTTTCGAGGATAGTGTAATGTGTTTTGTTGCAGGACTATTTGGAATAACAGGAGCAGCAGGTAATTTATTTAACGCTTCGCTTGCTTTGAGTGCAGTTACACAAGTAGCAGGTGCAGCTTCTAAAAATAGAGTTGCTAGACAAACAGCATCATACGCATATCAAGCAGCAGAAAGAACAGCTAGGTCTGCTGACGCTGCTTTAACAGCACAACAAGAAGCATTGAACTCACAGTTACTTGAAAGAAGGGCTGATGCTGCACAGAAAAAGTTAGCAAAAACTATAGAAGGATTACAGGCTAGAGGTAAAGCAGCAGCAACAGAAGGCAGGTCAGGTAGATTGATAGAACTTATACAAATGGATATTGAAAGACAAACAGCAGGATTAAGAGAAAGTCTTGAACAGTCTTTACAATCAGCAGAAGCACAATATGGTAGAGATGCAGCAGCTATTGTTGCACAAAGAGATAGTAGAAGAAATCAAGCTATGGACATACAAAACAGAGGATATACACAAGCAATGCAGAACTATCAAGGGCTGCTACCGACTATAGGAAACATAGCGTCAACTGGATTACAAACTTATATGGATATAGACCCAACCAAAGCACAATTCCAAGCATAACTTATGACTTCATCAGGTTTTCAATCATTTACAACACCTAGAGATACCTTTGTTTCTCAGAGTACACAACCTGCTATAAACACACAAGATGGTTTGTCTCAAATTGCACAGACACTATCAGTCATAGAACCTAGCTTGCAAAAATTTATAGTAAAAAAGATAGAAGATATAAAAGAAGAAGAAGTAGCAGAAGCACAAACAGCAGGTGCTAAATCAGCAAGAACATATACACAGGTAGAAAAACTTTTATTTCCTGAAACTGTTGAAATAGACGAAACATCAAAAGCATACGCTACAAATTTAGCAGCGTTAAAGAAAACACAAAAACAACAAGATATAGAAATAACTAGAGGTAAAAGTATGTGGTTTAAAAACGCATACGAAGAAGCTAAAGCTATAACACTTGGTAAAAATTTTAAAGCTGAAATATCAAGTGATTATCAGACATATAGAGTACCCGACTCTGTAACAGGAGAGTTAAAACCACTATCAGCATATCCTTTTCAAAGTGCTGAAGTACAAAACTTTCTTAGTCAATACAGAAATAAAAACGTAGAAGCAGCAAACATAAGTGAGTTTTATTTTAATAGATCATTTTTGCCACAGATAGAAGAAGGGGTAAAGGACTTTGCAGAAACACATGACGAAGATCATGCTTTCTTTAAGTTGGAAGAATACAAGAAGACTGTAAAAGAAGATTTAGGTCTTATATATTTTAGCTACATCAGAAATGTTACTACTGCTAATAAAGAAAATAGAGAACCAAACTTAGAACAAGAAGCTAATGATATAAAAAAAATTGTAGAAAACATAGCCCAGATATATCAAGCAGAGGATTTATCTAAGTTTTATGCCGAAGTGTTGATTCCATTCATAACAGAACGTGGAGTGCTGATGGCATCTATGACGGAACTAGGAGATGAAAGGTTTGATATGGCAATAGATTTTTTACAACAGTTTCCTAATTTATTTCCTAGAAAATTAAAGACTAAGACTGAAATTATAAATGGAGAAGTAGTAGTTAGTCCAGTATTAAAAGCTGTAGTAAAAGATGGTAAGCCTGTATTAGATGCCAATGGTAAACCTGTTTTTGAACCAGAATATTTTACTAATAATGTTTTACAGAATAAAAAAGACTACGAGAAAAAAATTAATGCAGCAATTAAAAGTATTAATGCACTAAGAATACAAAATCAAAAAATAAATAGTCCTAGAGAGTTAAATTTAAAAAAGAAAGAAATGAAAGATTTGCTAATGTTGCCAAATCCAAATGAAGAGCAAAGAAAAAGAATATTAGAGATAGCATCAAGTGACCCTAAAGCATTGACTTGGTTAAAAAACAATAGAGATACATACAGAGTTTATAGTGAAGAAGGTTACAATCAACTTCTTTTTGAATTAGAAGGAGGGAAGATAAGAAACGAAGAATTAGCTTATACCAAAATAAATGCGTGGTATGAAAACACTTTGAAGCTACCAAAAGATCAAGACAGAAAAGACAAACTAATTGGTCTTATAGATAGAGAAGTTAACGAAGAAAGAAATCATGCTCATTCAACAGCAACAAGAATAATACAAGGTAAATCATTGTATTTAAAAAACATTGTTGAAAGTAATGGAGATAAAGATATGAAAATAATAGATCAAATAACAGAAACTATAGAAAGTGTAAGAACTAAGTTAGTTGTTTATTCAGTAACTAAAAGAGTATTTGTAGAAGGAGAAGCACCAAGATACCCAACACTACAAGAAATTGACAATTATGGAGAAGAGCTAAGACAAGCTATGGAAAGCAGATTAACAGCTATACAAAAATTTGTTTCTGATGAAACAGGAAAAAATTTAAGTATTAATGTTTTATCTCCTGAATATAAAAATGAAGAAAGAAGATTAGCTAGGACACAAATATTTGATATAACAAAAAGTGTTATAGGAAAACAAACTATAGGAGAAGATGGCAATAGAACAAAACCAACTCTTGAAGATATTGAACTAAGTTATGATTTTATTGTAGAAGATGTAAACGCACAGTTTTTAATAAATCAGTTTTATAACGAAGATGGTAGTCAAACTTCTGGACAAAAAGAACAATTAGCTCAGTTCTTAAATCANCTAGATATATCTAAAGAAGATATAGAAAAATATAATTTAGTAAAAGTTTTTAACGATATAGGATTTGATATTACAAAGAACTATCCAAGTTTTACTAAGACTATAAATGAATACAATGCACAGGTCGTACCACCAGACGTACCACCAGATGATAGCGGCGGAGAAACTACAGATGTAAATAATTTAAGTGACACACAAGGTCAAAACATGGAATCTCAGCCTGATTTCAGGGGTGCAGGTAATAATAAACAATTTGTGCAGGAACAAGAACAAGGAGAAGAAGATGAAAATACACAAAATTCAACTGTTTCAGATGAGTCTAAAGTTAAGACAACAAAAGACTTGAATTTAAGCAAGGTTATATCTGACATATTCATGCCACCTGTTAATGCTTCAGAGAATGACTTGCTTGCTTCAGGAGATGTATCGCCACCTATAGGAGCAGGAGAAAACTTTATGAACAGATTTGATATGTATTTACAAAGTGTTTATGGATTTGATACTGATAGTGCCATATATAAAAATATGCCTAACTATATGAAGGCAAACCTAATGGGTTCATTCCAAGATGAACGGGCAACAGAAATAGCAGAAAAAGAAACAGAACAACCAACAAGAACAGTAGGAGATTTTTTACCAAGTCAAGATTTATCTGAAGTAAGGAGTGATTCAACTCCAAACTTAAATTTACGAGATGGCAGTCTTATGGCTATGGCCTTTCCATTGGAAGGTAGAAAGATAGGAGAACAAACAGATACAAAAGTAGTTATTAATAAAGACCCTAGTGGAGTAACACGTATGGAAGCAAACTTCCCTGTTATCTACAAGTTGGCTAAAGAAGTTGGTATAAAATTCCCTGAGATAGTAGCAGCACAATTCTCTGTAGAATCAGATCATGGACTAAGCGTTACAGGTAAAAATAATTACTTTGGTATAAAAGCAACACAGTCTGAGATAGATGCAGGTCAGTCAACACTAGCACCTACATTTGAAGAAATAAATGGTAAGAAGGTAAGAGTAATGGCACACTTTAAAAACTTTGAAAGTATAAGAGAATCACTTGAACACTACAAAAAATTCTGGAATGATAATTATTTAGACAGAAAAGGTATTTCTACAGTAGATACAGTTGAGAAAGCAGTTAAACTATTAAAAGATAATGGCTATGCTACTGACTCANATTACATTAAACTGGTATTAGAAGTCATTAGAGATGCTCAAAGAGAACCCCCCTTGTACTAAATGTCTGAAGAAGTAAAACAACTTATCGAAACACAGACAGGAGGAGAAGCGGTAGATATTGATGTCGATAAAGTTGTTAACGAAATAGTAGAAGAAGAAAAACCAGAAGTTGTAACTAAAAATTTACCAAAAAAAGAAGAAGAAAAAATAGAAGTAAACAGAGTTGAAACTGAAACAAATAAATTAGCAACTAAAGAAATTAATAACTCAGAAAATATTAATGTTATAGATAAACCTGCTACAGAAGAAACATCATGGTTTGGTGGTCTTAAAAATTGGTACAACGAAAAACTTGCAGAGAATGAAAGAAAGTATGCAGACTCTAAAAAACAAATGGAGGAAAATAGAAAAATATTACAGAAGTCAGTTACAGGTAAAATTATTAGAGGACTTATAAATGGTCGTATAGCAAGTATTAATGAGTTATATGAGTTTGGAGATGATGTTTTAGATTTAGTAATGGGCGATCTGTATNACTCAANCAGACCTGCTGATTTTGACTTGATAGGTTACAAAGAAGGTAGTACAAACTTTGGNTTTAAAAGTCCTATTGGAGGAGAGTTTGAAGATGATGAAGGTGCTGTTTATGGTATATCAAANGCTATAAGTCAATGGATTATACCAACAGGACTTGTTGCTANAAGTCTTAAAAAAATAGGTCTTAAAAAATTTAGATATGCAATAGCAGGTGGTGTTGTTGACGCATCATTAACAGACCCTTATGACGCTAACTTTTTTGATTTTATAGAAGACAGGTTTGACGTGGCTAGTCCTGTTTTAGATTTTCTAACTACACCTGAAACAGATGCAGANGAATTTGAAAAAGCAGCTAGAAGATTAACAGCAGTTATGCAAGGTTTTGTTGTTGGAGAAGGAGTTATAGGTAAAGGTTTGCCTGTGGTAGGTAAGGTTGCTAAAGGTATAGGCGATAAAACTTTGCAGACATTGTTTGGCATAAAAGATATTACAAAAGAATTAGCAGGNANAAATGGCAATCAGTTAGTTGAGTTTGTAATGGAGCAGTTTTANAACATGAAAAAGAATCCTAAACGAAGATCAGTTATTATTGCAAAATTAAACGACATAATACAAAAAAATGGTGCAGATATAAACAAAATTGAAGTTGATAATGTTGATAATAACCTTTTGGTTAGTCTTAATAACTATAAAAAAAATCTACAAACAAGTAAAAAATTAAAAAAATATTTTACAGATACAGTTGGTGGACAAGGTAAGTCATTATTTGGAGTACCACTAAAAGGTTCTAAGATAACAAGAACATTTAATGCTCATCATTTATATACAAAGTTTTTTGTAGATATGAAAGGTCGTACTGACCCTAACGCAGTCTTTGAATATATAAATGCAAGAGCAGCAGTTATTAAAGAAGCTAATAAAAAAAATGTAAGATCATTAGATAATATGTTTCAAAAGGCTAGAACACAACTACCTTTAGATACATACAATGCTCTTGCTGATTTTGTAGAAAGATATGGTGCAGGTGGGGATATAGATTTACAAGCTAGTGTTATTGCAATGAATGATTTGATTTTAGAGTCAGGAATTGTATTAAGAGATTTGTCTAGTCAGATGCACGAAATGTTAAAACTTAGCAAGTCAGGCAGTATGAATGGAGATTATTATGACGTACTAAAAAAAGATTTTGCTTTTACTCTTAAATTTTTAAGTGATACTTTAAATNTAAAAAATGCCTTTGGTAGTGAGATAGGTAAGACTCTTGCAGTAATGCAAAAAACATCAGGAGATATACCAAGAGGATTAGATAATTACTTGAAATCAAGCAATGCAGATAGAGTAATAACTGATTTAAAAACAGCAGATAGCTTATTAGAAAAATCAAATATAGAAGACCCACTAGGAAACTTTACAGTAGATCAGATATTGAAACTTGCAGACTCAGGAGATACTAAAGCCTTAATGAAAGTTACTCAGCAACTACATTTAGCAGCAACTAATCCAAAAGCATTGAAGATGATATTAAAAGCACAAGCAGGTAATCCTGTTATAAAAATTACTAATGAATTATTTATAAATTCTATTTTGTCTAGTCCAATAACTCATCAGGTCAATATGATTTCTACTGCTTTAAATACAGCAGTAAGACCATTTCAAAAAATTGTTGGTGGAGTAGCAGACAGAAACCCTGCGGTAATTAAAAGAGCAATAAAAGATTTATATTATTTGACTACTGCAAGTCTTGAGTCTATGTATATGGCATCAAAAGCATTTATGAACAATGCAAATATAATTGATTCTGCTAACCAAACCGTTGATATGTCAAAACTAAACGCTATAGATGTATCTGAAAGAGGATTTGGAATAAAAGCAATACATGGNTTTTATACTTTGCCACAAAGATTTCTTATGGCAGAAGATGAATTTTTTAANCAAGTAAACTTTAGAGCATTTATTAGAGCAGAAATTTGGGAAAGAGCTAGTAAGATGAAATTTAAAAATAATGACGCATACAATAAATANATAGAAGGCGAGTTTAAAAAAATAATTAATGTTGTAAATAAAGAATCAATGCTTGGTAAATTAACCAAACAAAATGCTTTGTTATATAAAAAAGCTAGGCAGTATGCACAAGAAGCAACTTTTACTGAAGACTTGATGAAAGGTACATCAGGCAAGTTTATACAAGACTTAGTTAACGATCAGCCTTTATTACGTCAGATAATTCCTTTTGTTAGAACTCCTTTAAACTTATTAAAACAATTTAATAAAGCAAACCCACTAACACCATACTTAGCTAAAAGTAAATTACTAAGAGAAAACTTTGCTTTTGTAAAAGAACAGGCAGAAGAATTAGCATCTTCAGATGCAAGTGTAAGAGCTATAGCTAAAGGTAGAACAATAACAGGTGGTATGTTTTGGGGTGTAGGACTTACTGCTGCCTTTAGTTACAATGACCCAACAGCAAGAGTAGCNATAACAGGTGGATTACCTGCAAACAAAGCAGCTAGAGAAAANTTATTAGCTACAGGATTNTTACCTTATAGNTTTAGNCTTCATGTTACNGAAGAAGATATAGAAAAGTATGGATTAGAAGGTNAAGGTTATGAAGTAATATCACACCCTGAATTGCCTGACGTANANTATGTAAGAGGTGCAGATGGCAAACTTGCTTATAAATATATTAGTTATAAAAGATTAGACCCTTTTGCAATGTTCTTATCTACGTCAGCAGATTTAGCAAAAGTTACTGGACTGTTAGGAGAAGAAGCACAGTTAGAAAAAGATAGTCTATATCAGGTTGCTATGGCTGCTATGTATAACAACNTAGCTGACAAGTCNTACNTAAGAGGTATTACAGAGTTAGTACANGTTATGAGAAACGAATCTAGNNTNAATGGNTNTNTAATGAACAGACTTGCAACTTTAGCTGTACCTTTAAGTGGTTTNGCAAAAAATGTTAANAGTGCAATNAANTCAGGTTTGTTTGATGANGACAAGTCAGGCAATATNAGAATGGATAGAAAGATAGCNNCAGGAGANTTTGTTGGAGAAGATGGTCAACCAAGTCNTNANTATGCACCAATGATAATGTTGGCANGACTTATNAATGAAATANNNGGTAAGACACCTTTTGGTAATTTTAAAGCAAGACCAATGCAACATCACATAACAGGAGAGTTTATAAAAATACCTATAGGTTTTGGTAAAGATGAATTAAATCCTCTTACAAGTGGTTATTTACAAAAGTCATTATCAAACAATGATTTAGTCTTAACTGCTTTACAGGCAGTTGGTCAAGAGTTTAGTCCACCAACAGATGTACTAAAATCAGAAGATAAATTTGGTGGTCAGATACTTTTAGATTCAGATGAATTAGCAAACTTAATATCTGCAACTGCTTTTATTGAGTTGTATGAAGGTGGTAAAAGACAGAGAATGTATGACGCAATGAATCAATTATTGTTAAGTCCTGCTGGTACAAGACTTTTAAATTTTATAGGTGCATTAAATAACAAAAGAGGTCAACCTATTACAAATGAAGAAAGAAGAGATTTGTTTAGATTAACAAGTAATGAATTTTATTTAAACGCTGACTTTGACGATAGTATGAGAGTAGATATTATAGATTCAGCAAGA
>FUFK010038528.1_pt1 | contig 16580 bp, 26 predicted proteins | sample 1021851 | NCBI WGS metagenome assembly FUFK01 (sample SAMEA51879418, study PRJEB19060) | metagenome | reverse complement strand
AAAAAAACAAGAGAGCGCAGATAAATTCTCTAATATAGAATCTATTAATAAGAATAAGGAAAAGAAAAAAATTGATCCTTTTTCTTCTGCAAAGATCAAAAAAGAATTAATTCCTGATGATCTACAAAGACACGCGGATTTAATTGTTGAATGGTGGCCGATAAGACATAAGAAAAAAGCAACTTGCAGCCAGAAGGTCGCAAATCGCATCTTTGATAAGTTAAGGTCGTTTACCCTTGAAGATCAGATTAAATCGCTAGAAATGGCAATTATCGGGGGTTACAAAGATGTTTATGTACCAAGCCTACAGAAAATTTATAAAAAAGAAGAACCAGTAAAAAATCATCCCGCGTCAAGAGTATTTACAGCGGAAAGGGGGTTTGAATAATGAATTTACTTCATAGTCCATCAAACAAAGTCAGCGTATATTTAGAACGCGAAGATTTTGGTTTACCTGTTCCAAGGTTTTCTGTAAATTTTAAAAATGACGGCGATTCGCAAGTTTACGGAACAATAGCGGATATTGGAATGTTAGTTGAATATGATCCATTATTACCAAATTTACCTCTTTATCTTTGGAACGCTATTGATGAAATATATGGCGAAGATTTAAAAAAAATCTTTGATGATTTTATGAATAAAGGAGGTTATCCAAATGGAAAGACTTGCTGATGTTGGTTCTATCATTAGAACTTTAAAAGCGGGATTACACAAACCGAACCCCGCAAACCCTGATCGTAAGATGTGGACGCTGACCGATCTCGACAAGAAAACGGACGGATGGCAAACTGTGGAGGATGATTGCAACAGTTCAAAATCACTTTTTCCAAAAGGTTATCAGGGCGTAAAACATCGAAANCTTGCCCGATCAAANGAACCTGAAGAACGTGTCGAAGTTGTAAACCCAAAAGATTATCCGACATGAAAACAGCCGAAAAGATCGACAAAGCAAAAATCCGTATAGCAGAACTAGAACTGCTTATCAAATTCTGGGAACAAACTAAACCGAAAAAAACAAATGGAAACTAACGATTTACCGCTTTTCAACTACACCGTAGTTCCAAGCAACGAAACAGAAACATCAAAAGATGCCGCCGAATCTATTAAAGACAAAATAAACGGGATGTGTCTTGANGTCTTACGNTGTGTNAGAAACTNTGAAGANGGGCTGACTTGTGANNAAGTTGAACAAATACTTGGGATGAAGCATCAAACAGCATCAGCCCGCTTAAATGACTTGTCAAAATGTCAACCCGCGTTCCTTCAGCATCGTTTCGATTCATCAACAGGGAAACCTTTAAGACGCCCTACGCGAAGTGGCCGAACAGCAAGAATCTATTTTGTGACGCCTTGCGGGATGTCGGTGGCATGAAAAAATTATTAGAGCCGCTTCCTATCGCAAGGATTGAAAAAACCCACAAATACATTTGGGAACCGACAGGCGAACAGCTTGCATTTTCAACAACTCAAGTTTGTAATACAAAAACGCCCGAAGAAATGAGAAATATTGAAAAACATAGGGCTAAATGGCAACCACGCGGAGAAACAGCGCATTATGCTTTGCAACAACGGATGCTAGGCAATGACAAAATCGAAATGGGCGATTATGAAGATTGGATTAAGCCTTTGATGGATTTGGAATTGTGGGAAGATTTCGAGCCGTGGGCGGTTGAATATATGCTTTGCGATCTTGAAAAATCTGTCGGCGGTCAACTTGATCTTCTGGGCTATGATAATAAATCGCAAAAACTCATGTTGATTGATTTAAAAACACAATCGCAAAAGTATGCAAAACCTTATTCAACAGACGCGCAAATGGGAAGCTATCTTGAAGCGCTTGCGGAACATCACAAAATTATTCCTGATGTATGCAAAACAATCTGGGCTAGACCTAATAGATGTATTGTTGGCGAAGATCAACACACGATTGATTGCGCTTATGCGTGGTCGCAGGCGTGGAAAAGATTCGATTCTGAACAGGGGGGATTTTGAAAGAACTTGAATTTCGCGTTGTAGGTTTACCCGCGCCGCAGGGTTCAAAAACTTTGACAAGATACGGCGGTTTGATGGAATCAAGCAAAAGGGTCAAGCCTTGGCGTCAGGATATTATTCACGCGGCGCTTGAAGCGTTTGCAGGCAACCCGTTTAATGAACCTGTGCAAGTTTCTATTGAATTTATAATGCCGCGCCCTAAAAGCCATTTTGGAACAGGTAAAAATGCAGAAATTTTAAAAAATAGTGCGCCTTTTTTCTGCACTAGCAAAACAACAGGAGACGTTGACAAGCTGACCCGTAGTACTCTTGATGCCCTATCTGTTACATCTGGCGGAACTGTTCTTGCGGATGATTCTCTTGTTGTTTGTTTACAGGCGTTAAAACGCTATGCAAAACGATTTGAACACATTGGCGCAAATATAAATATTAAAACTTTTGACAAACCTGAATAAATTGGTAGACTAATAAATGTAGACANTTANAGGATTTGACCCCTTGAAAGGTTCTAGACACTTTCTTAATGCTCACAGCTAACACTCAATAGGCAAGGCCGTTCTTATTTAAAATACGACCTTTGATTGTCTACATTGAAGCGTCACTTACCTGTAAACCTCCATACCAACGTATGGGTAGTGAGTTCAGGGCTGACGCTTCTTTAAAATTATTTACGGATTATGGAAAACCAAACAAAACCAATCGAAATCCCAAATCTGGGCGGTCTTATTAGAAAAGACGATCTTTATTACAAAGGCAAAGTTCCATATTGTTCTTGGGCGAAAACAGCGCAAAGAATAAGAGAACACGCGCCGAACTGGTTTTTTGCTTTAGAACCCGACCCAAACGGCCAAATTGTTTGGATGGCTCCTGANAATACNGGCTANATNATGGGCTATTTNCANAACGTAGAAACAGGNNTNAAANTNCCTTTGTATGTTTACTCAATAACTAACAATTGGAACAAAGGTATTCCATACAACGAAATCTCAACAACTGATATTCAAAAAGCGCATCGAAGATGNCTTTGCGCNTGTGGNTGTTATTCTTTCGGCGATGCCTTTGAATTATGGGCGGGTCTTGAAGTAGAAGATGCAAAGAAAGAAGAAGAAGCNGANAAGCCGCCAGAAAAAGAAGGGGTAACAAAAACACCGACAAAACCGAATCAAGAACCNGANAAAGATTATCTAATTCCNAAACCTATCAACCCNCAAGCAAGGGATTTNATNTGNCAAGATATTCGCGANTCAGGNCATCAAGAACAAATNTTGAAAGANTTTAAAGAACANTTTAAATTNAAAGTNAAACAAGTACGTCCTGAAAATATTACATTATCTGAACACGGCAGATTTTTGCGCCAAGCTGTTGAAAAGTATAAAGATGATTGATGACCGAAGAACAGGCCACAAAATCAGGCGAAGAAGTNATTGCGCANCTTCGATCACGCCGCAATTCTTATTACAACCGCAACAAATTTTATTTTAGAACCGATGATACACAAGCCACCCTAATACGAGAATATTGCGCGAAACATAAAATTTCGCTTTCTGATCTTTTTAAACAACTCTTATTTAAACATTTAAATCATGCCTGATTCATTTAAAGCCGCCCTTCCTTATCCAATCAAGTTTTCAACAAGTGAAAACGATTATGAAGATCAAGATAAGTATCCGCAAAAGATGTCTTTGTTTATTCCTTCTGAATCTGTTTCCGCCTTTTGCGAAGAAGTTATGAAAATGGTAGACACCAAACAAAAGAAAGGCAAAGTTTGGGATTATTCAAAGAAAGAAGAAGTTGAAGTTAATGGTATCTACATCAACGCAAAAGCTAAAGAAGGAAAATATGGACTATTTGGGAATATAAATTTAAACTTTATAGAGCCTACAACGGGCGATGATATTCCTTTTTAATTCTTGAATTATTATCGTCTTTTTCTTTTTTAAGACTTANNTTAATTANTTCTGTTTCGAGATCGCCAATCTTTGCAATGCAATTTTTGATGATCTCGTCTTTTTGCCAATTTTGCCGCTGATAATTTACAGCTATATCGAGCAAATATTCAAAGTCAGTTATCTCGCCTAACATCCGCGCCTGAATCTCAAGATAAAGTTGATCTTCAATCGTTTCTGTTATGGTAAGCCAATCATCCCAAGCCATAGCAACCTGACCTCCTTATATTGAAAATAGGCTAACTTTTGGGGAATTAGTTAGCCCATTTTTTTGCAGAGAAGGCANNGACCACCNGANGCCTTACGCCAACCATAACTTAAAGNTATGTNACAGGCCACAACTTTTCTTTAACTAACTTAACNATTTCGTCATCAATATTTGTTTCTGTGGATGCGCTGTAGTCCTCTAACAGCGAAATGACTAAAGATTTTACCGCATTTGATTTGACGAAAAACCTTAGTATTGGCTTGATAAATCTAATCATTTTTTTGTAATATATTCTTTCCAACTGTAAACAAATTTGCTAGTTTTAGCAAAAAGCCTTAATTATGGAAGAACAAGAAGAAAAAGAAGGTACTGATTGGGGCGAACTTTTTGGTCACGCTGTCCGATTTATGATTCTTGTTTGGTCGTTAGCAATGATGACTTTAGGATACATGGACAAGATCCGTAATGACGGAGCGTTTTTGGCAGGTTTGACCAGTGGCGTTTTAGGATCTTACGGTATCAGCGTTAACAAAAAGAAACCTGCTAACGCTGCTAAAATAGTAGACAACAAAGACACTAACGTAGGTATCAAATGAAAAAGTTTCTAATTCTTGCAGCATTTATTATGCCTTCTGCACATGCAGATTTGATTCATAAGATGACAAGTTCTACACAACTTACTGTAGATGGTGCATACACTGTTGCTGAACGTGGTGCTAGTACTTACAGCGTTTCAGGAAGCAATATTAAGGTTGCATCTGCTGACGATCACTTTGGTAAATTAGTTGCACCAGCAAGTGCTACAGCGGCAGCGACATTAGACGCTGGCACATACGATGTTAATACTGCGGGGTCTGCTTTCAGTTTTCAAGAATCATTTTTCGGTGGAGATGCAGCTTATGCTGTTGGCTCTGGAGTAGATGTATCTGCAGGTGTAATACCTGACCTTCCAGTGCTATCAAAAACTACAACTTATAGTGGTGGTGTTGCTGGAAACTTAGCTGGTACTGTAACAAGTGCTGGATTGACTACAGTAACGGCTGGTGGGGCTGGTACTACTGCAATTGGCCAATTTGTAACGGAACTTTCAATACTAGATTAATGAAATGGTTAGGTTTACTTGTTTTATTAATATCTAATCCACTTTATGCAATACCAGTGGTCCCAAATTTTTCTCAGGGAACATCTAGTTCAACTACTAGAACCACCACAAATATAGAGGAGCGAATAAAAACAATTGAATTTTCAGGTTCGACTTATAGTATCTCAGGATCAGGCGTTACTGCTGACGGTAATATTAATCCTAGCTACACTAATCTACAAACTACCTTAAACGGTCAAGACTATACATGGAAACAGGTAGATCTAAACACTCGCCCAAATTGGAATTTACAAGAAAATGGAAATTCATTTCAATTTACAGAGGTAATAAAACAACCTTCAGTAAGCAGAATAACCGATCTTACAAGGTCAATTCAAAGCGAGTCAGTTACAGAAACTACTACAGTGTTCTCCCAGTAATAGCAAGTCTTACTTGTCTCATAAACAAACCAATTTTAGCAAATACCTCATCAACCGCAGCTCCTGTAGCCCAGTCGTCATCTAGTGTTTCCAATCAAGCAGTGCAGGTCTTACAGGGTAATCTCATTGAGTCTCAATTTGGTGGAGGTATAGTTTGCCAAAACTCAATGCTTACAATAAGTCCTTTTGTAACCACGACATTTAACCAAAAAAGACCACAAGACTTAAGATATAAAACCCCTGTTTATAATATGGCAACTGATGATGATGGTAATTTAACTAACGCTGGTGAAATTTTATATCATCAAGAAAACTATTCAGCCAACAGAGACAATCTTGGAATTAATTTTGGGATAGCTGCGACCTTCTCTATTCCATTGGGATCTGCCTATCAAGATGCTTGCTTGAGATCCGCTACAACCCAAGAGAAAATACAAAATCAGATATTAAACAATAAAAAATTAGACTATGAATTAGCAAGATTAAAGAATTGCGGTGAACTTAAAATTGCTGGTATTCAATATCATCCATCAAGTCCTTATCACTCTATTTGTGCTGATGTTTTAGTTACAGAAAAAATGGGTCAAGTTATACCGCATACTCATAAATTAAAATGAACAACTGTCTCTTGTTCACCTATCTCTCAGACCTAGTTTTTCCACTTTTCATGGACTTATTAAACGGGTTGGATCAATAAGACTGTTAACATCACATTAACAGTATAGAAAAATGTTTTCTTAGCGTAGGATAGGGGTGGGAGACTTCAAACCATCATGTGATTTTGGTTGTTCAATATTATTCTACCTTTTTTTCTTCTTTTGAAATCTTTTTCTTTAATTGTTTAAATATTGTGGAGATTAGCTTTTTTATCACAGGAGCCAAAAGCGCAGAGCCACCAGCAACCACACCCAAAACAGTAGTAGAAATGAGCATTTGAGGAGTACCAATAAAAGTTTCTCGGAATGGTACTTCTTCCCAGATTGCGACACAATCATTGTTGATTTTCTCCCATTTTAATAGCCGTTCAGTGCGTTTATCATTTCTGTAATCGCCCCTCCTGAATAGTGGGTTAAGAGGTGGACAAGGAATATATAATTGTTCTTTTTCTTTTTTTACTAATTTAGATAAATCTGGTTGTATTATTGGTTCTGGTTCTGCTTTATTACTTAATTCTGATTGTGTATATGTAAAGTCATTAGGTGTATAGTTTAAAGGTTCATAGCTAGGCATTACTACGCCACATTTTATAACTGTTCCATTTTCATCAATATCAATTTCAGTAAATAAATTATTTCTATGTACTTTTACGCAAGCTGGATAATCAACAATTAATTTAGGAACTTTTTTTATTTTGGGTATTAAAGGTTCATAAACTTGTATTTTTGGAATATTTATTTCATTAATTTTTATTTGTTTAATTTCCATTAAAAGGAATAGAAACGCCTGTAGTTTTTGGTAAACCTTGATCTAATACCTTGGGCATCATTCCTTGTACATTACCAAGAATCTCATTCATAATTCGGCTTTTAAAGTTTTCAGAAGTTACATACCTGTAACCTATTACGCCTGTGGCAGTCATGGAAGCTACCATAACAAATGAGATGATACTTAAAATCTGACAGATGCGATTTAGCATTTATTTAAAAATTTTTATATTATTATCTATTATAGCCATCACTCCTCCTTACGTAATACTAGGCTTTATAACAAGACAAACCACAAATAAATTTAATAAATACCTTTAGTTCTGAAAAATTTTACTCTACACGCTCCAGAGCAATATTTACGTCTCTGCTCCATTGTTTTAAAGCTTTTACCGCAAACAGGACAATCTCTAATTAATATTCCTGTTACTGGTACTTTTTTTTTGCTTCTTTTTCTTGATCCATTTCTAACCTGTCATCTAATATAGCTTTTATTGCAATAGCTCTATTTTCACAGTTTTTTTGAACTTGAACCGCTTGATCATAATTTTCTTGTAAGGTTTTTAACTCTTTGTTTAATTCTTCTGTTGTTTTTCTAGGCATTTATCAAAATCGTGTTCTTTTTAATGTTACAACAGTATTTTGTAGTGTAAAGACCTTTATTTTACTTAAACTTTAAACTCTGGAGTCCAAGCATCTGTTCTCAATATAGTTATAATTTCATTTTCTGTATATGGCCCCTCTGTACCTGTTAGATTATTAACAAAAGAGGGTATTGTATCACCTTCCCATTTTATGAATGTTTTTGTGGTGTCAACTGATTTTTTGACAGTATCAATAGAGCTTTCTAAAACTTGTGTAAAATTTACTTTATCAAGTTCAGAAGATTGAATAATTAAATAGTTACGAGACATAATTAATAACCGTAAATGGCCTTAGTAGAGTTATATATACTTGTTAATTCGGACTCTGTTAGAGTCGCCGAATAAAACATAGAATGTCCAATATCACCTTTGAAATATCTGCCTCCATAACTATCATTTCCCAATAACAAATTAGTATAAGTAGCCGAAGCATGACTTGTTGAATGTGTAGCTGTAGATGGAGTTGTGCTTGTAGTGTATCTATAAGCTATAGCAGCAGATGTACTTACTGTAATTGCTACCATCGTCCACACTCCATCAGCAACTTCTAGATTACTATCCCAATCCCAATGGCTGCCATTAATCATATATCCAATCTCCTCAGTCGTGGAATAAAAAACCATACCGCTTGTAATATTTCCTCTTTCGTGCATTAAACCAGCATAACTTGACTGTTCTCCATTTCTTTTTATCCACATAACAAAAGTTGCGTTTGCAGTAGGAACACTATAATCTGCCGATGCTCCTAAATAGTCGTTAGTACCATCAAGAGTAAATCTATTTGGTGATGTATTATGAGTTACTCCATTATATAAAGTATAATTACGATTGTTACCGCTAGAATCTACAACAGTTGTACCGCTAATATATAAACTAGGATCTATACAAAATTCTAAACTTGTTTTGTAAATACTTGTTGGGTAGTAATTTTCTCTAGTTGCGTTATATAAACTTGTAAGTTGTGATCGTGATAATGTTGCTGAATAGAATAAAAAGTGTCCCATATCACCTTTGAAATCTCTATTTCCATAGGGATCTCTTCCTATTTCAACATTTTGAAATGTAGAGTTTGTATGAGAGTTAGTGTTTTGGCCTTGTGTAGGTGTAACAGTCGTAGTATATAAATATGCTTGCACTTCAGTTGAGCTTACTGTTAAAGCGACTAGAGCCCAAAGTCCGTCAGGTATAACTACTTCACTGTCCCATCCCCAAGTTGCACCTGAATTATTCCAGTGGTAACCTATCGTGTGTTCTGTGCTATAAAAGTGCATCCCAGAAATATTTCCAGTTCGATTAAACATTAAACCAGCATAACTATCTTGAGTTCCATTTCTTTTAACCCATGCAACAAATGTTGCAGTGTTTGTGACGATATTGTAATCACTAGCAGCCTCTAAATAATCATCAGTGCCGTCAAAAGTAAATCTAGCGGGAGAGGTATTATGGGCAACTCCATTTTTTAAATCATAAGTGCGATCGTTTCCACTTGAGTCAACTACAGTTGTACCGCTTGAATAATCAGAAGGTTTTACATAGACTTCTAAATTACCAGTAGGAACAGTTGATGTTATTTCCTCGCCAGCATCTCCTTGTTCTGATAAATAAAAAGAAATTCTTTTTCCTGAAACAAACTTAAGTCCATCTCCTACTCCAGTGAATTGAAAACCATCTTGAGTTTTAAATCCCATTATGAATCCTTATCACCTATTACTAAAGTATTTATTGATCCACCAGCACCAACAACAATCCGTATAGTATCTCCATTAGTGGTAAGAATAATCGGAAAATTAAATTCCAAAAAATAAGTATCTTTACTCACTATATTAACTTCTAATAAAACATTACCTGTTCCAACACTTCCTCCATTTGGTACGATATGTCCTTTAACATTTACAGTCCCAGTATGAGTATTATGTAAAATTAAACCTCGCACATAATTTGTTTTACTAGAAGCTACGGTCAAAACAGTTGTTGTAGAACTAGCACTACATGAAGTAAATAATCCTAATCCTGTTTTTGATAATGCCATTTAAACCTCCTAAGTAAACATCATAACTTCAATAAGGTCAGTGCTGCCACCAGAAACTGTTATGGTCTTAGTTGCACCCGTACCTGTTGCTTGAACACCTGAACCCACAAAATTTAATGTTGTTGCTGTCGTAGATAATGCGGAGCCTTCATCTTCAACAGTTACACCTCCACCACCTGCACCAGCTACTTCTGTGTCTACATAAGTTTTTATAGCCTTTGCAGATGCAAGTGTATCATCATTACTTGAGACAGAGGCTAAATTAGTATCTAAAACACCGCTTTTTAAATTGTCAACTTCAATATTAGAAATAGTATTACTATCTACATCTATTGTTTTATTGGTGAGAGTCTGAGTCTCTGTTGTCCCCACTAGACTTTGACTACCAGCAGCAGCAGGTAAAGTTAAAACTACGTTGCCTGAAAAAACACTATGAGCAGGTGCTTGTATTGCTGCATAATGTGCATTACTTGATTCACAATATAATTGTAATTGTGATTGAGTACCTGAGTTTTTAACCCCTAAAACACCACTAGATATAAATTTTGAGTTCATATCTAAATCTCCGCCAAGTTGAGGAGAAGTATCTTCAACTATGTTTGCTAAACCATTTACTTTTACAACTGTACCCGTATCAGTCTTATTAAATATATTTCCATTACTTGTATCAACTAAAATTTCTGCGGTGTTAGAAAAATCACTCGCAGCAGGAGTTGAAGTACCTTTTTTATGCCTGATAACATTAGCCATATATCAAAAAGTTCCCCCATTTATTTCAAAACTTGATACACTGTCATTTTCCAAAAAGGTCACTAAGTCAGACAATGCAACCTGTTTCATAGTTCCAGCGTCATTACATACAAATCTATCTGCTGAAGCAAGAGTTGTTGATGTAGCTGAAGTATCACCATCACAAACTGTATTAAATTCCGCAGTTGTAACTAAAGCTCCATCTAATATCTGAACTTCAGCTTGTGTTAGATCAGCTAAAGCACTTGCTGTATTAGCACCCATTGTTGCTAATTCTGTAAGCTGTGCATTATCAGCTTGCTTGGCATCTAATTGTGTTTGAATTGCAGAAGTTACACCGTCTACAAAATTTAATTCCGCGGTTGTAACTGTAGCTCCATCAAGAATCTGTACTTCTGCTGAAGTTAAAGCAGCCAAAGCAGCAGAAGCACCTGATTGGCAACCAGAGAGGTTATCTAAGTCGGCGTCATAGGCCTGAACCTGACTCCCGATGCTGACACCGAGACTTGTTCTGGCGGTAGCTCCAGACTCAAGAACAAAGGTTGAACCATTACCAACAATAATTCCACCATCTGTTGTATCAAGAGCAGCAATCGCATCAAGTTTGGCACTTTGAGCCAAGACGTTTGTACCAATAGCTAATCCTAATGCTGTTCTTGCTGCACTTGCACTTGTAGCTCCCGTTCCACCATTTGCTACTGCAAGAGTATTTGTTATTGAACTAGCACCTAAATCAACAGCTAATTTAGCTGATTCAATTACAAGACCACCATTAGCTTTTAAGTCAACACTTAGTTCATTACCATTTTTAGCAAGCCCATTTCCAGCAGTTACGTTACCACTAGAAGAAAAAGTACTATAAGCAAGGTTATCAGTTCCAACGACTGCTGATCCCTTATTATTCGTACAAACAAAACCTATATCGGCGTTTGTAGATCCTTGCTCAACAAAGGTGAACATTCCAGCAGCATCAGCATTAGCAGCCAAATCATCTGTTCTTACCCATGAACCAGATTTGCAAAGATATAATCCGTTCTGGGTTGCTGTACTTTGATCCTTAACTAAAACTCTTTCATCAGCAGAAACAGCAACACTATCAATAGTCTGTGTTCCAGAAAGTGTAATGTTTGCAGTAGTAGCAACCTTAACACTGTCTTTAATATCTAAACCTTGTGCAACTCCATCTACATAACCTTTGTTTGCAGCATCAGTATCGTTTGTAGGGTCTGCTAATGCTGTTATCTTATTGCTGTTAAGACTTACAGAATCATCAGGAGCGGTAAATTCATTTAACTTTAATAAATCTGCCGCAACCAACGCTCGAAATGTAGGAGCAGCAGCACTTCCAGTTGTAGGGCCAGCTAAAATAGTATTTGGAGTTCTTGTATCTGTCTTGTTAAAAAATCCACCAGAACCACCAATAACAATAGCTGTAGTTGCCCCACCAGAACCATCATCACCAAAACCATAATATAGTTTTAAATCGTTTGCATTTTCATTAAAAGCTATTTCTGATGGAGCCAAATTTGTAGGTGCGCCAGCATTTCCACTCGCTGCTCTCTTTTTAATTCTTATAGTATTAGACATGTCCTAAAAAAAACCTCCATTAACAAGTGTAAGTTTGGTCGTGGTAGTATCTGCCTTTAATGTACCACTAGATGAGTCAAAATACACTAAAGAATCATTAACAGCATTAGTTACATCAATGTTAGTCCCAGTTGGCCCTTGTTGCCCTTGTGGGCCTTGTGGCCCTTCGGTAGATACACTGATTACTGTGGCATTACCTTCCGTAACTGTGACAGTATTAGTAGTTTCATCAACTGTAATAGTATTCTTTTCTTCAGTAATTTGGACGCTATTCATGCTGTGTACCCCTCTGAAACATATATAGTACCTTCTAAATAATATTCTTTTTCACCAGATCCGTTTGTAAGCAGGACATCATATTTTAACTCATTAGGAGTAAAAGTTGCTGTCTGAGTATCTGTTAATGAGATTTTTACTGAACCAGCTGATCTATCTGTATAAGTAACTGAAAATGTTGCATAAAGAGTAGTCCTAGACTCATCATAGACTTGAGATGCAACAGTAAAGCCAGTTAAATCTATTGGAGATCCTGTAGAATCTTTAAATAATAAAGGGATCGAATGATCTGCCCTTCTTTGAAGTGTAAAATCATAAGTTGCTGGTTGAATTGCCATTTAACTATATGGTGATGAGCCAAGTATATCAGTTTTCCATTGTGCTTTTAAAGAATCTGTATCTGAAGCAGCAGCTATACCAGCATCAGCAGGTGCATCTCTTAACGCTTGTCTTTTTGTTGCTATATCAGTTGTACTTGTTCCTGCTTCTAAAGCTTTTGTAAATTCAACATCAAGTTCTTTAAACTTCTCTTCTCTTGCAGCACGAATCTTATCTTTGTGAATTTCTCTGGCTTTTGCCATGTCAACGCCGAATCCCATAGTTTACTCCGTATAAGTCCAAGCGTTTCTAAAACTCCTATCAGTAGGAATTGCAGATTTATCTACAGTATAAACTGTCTTATTACTAGGACAAGTTTTTTGTTTAATTTCATCTAAAGTCAAACCACAGTTCATTATGGGAGTAACAATTGAAAGCCCTCCATCATCTCTCGTGAAAACAAATCTTTTATCAGAATCAGCCATAGGTTTTTTATTTTAGTATATCTTAAAGAATTTTAATCTCCAAAAATCGCTAGGTTTATTATTGGTGCGTCTACAAAAGATCCACTAGGTGAAACTGAACCAACTCTAAATTTAGTAGTTGTTCTTGCAAAGTCTTGGTCAAGATTATAAACAGCACCATTTGATGTGTTGTTTGCACCTCCTGACGATCCTACTATACAATAATTTGCATTAGCTACTACACCAGAAGTCATAGTAAGTTCATATTTACCAGTATCCTTATCTTCTATTCCAGCAATATTAAATGAATCTCTTTCTGCTATTGTCCCTGTACCATTAAAATTAATCCAAGCTTTTGCCCTACCTTGTGCAATCTCTTCAGTTGTTGAACTATTATTACCAGAAGTATCTTTAATATTTGTAGCTTGTAAATTTGTAGATGTTAATGTTGACAGTCCAGCAACAGTTGTAGCAGTTGCTCCTAAACTTATCGCAGTAGAACCAACTGTAACAGATGAATTTGCTAAATTACTGTTTGCAATTGAAGAAGCACTTGTTAAAAGTGTTCCTGTTTCATCAGGCAATGTAATAGTTTTATTTGAAGATGATACTGTTGAAGGTGCTTTTATTCCTACATAATGTGTTCCATTACTTGTTAATTCACTAAGTCTAATTTCTTTTTGATTATTTATTGTTATGCCATTTTGGTCAAAAATTATATGTTCTGCTCCACTAGCTGAAAAACCTAAAACATTTTCGGATTTTCTAAAAAAACCTAAATCTGTATCTCCGTCAAAACTTATTGCTGGTGCTGAAGCTGTACCAGCATCATCAGCAAGAAAAGCCCCTGTCATTGTGCCACCCGCTGCTGATAAAAAACCAAAGTTTGCTTGGCTTACATTACCAAGTTCAATAAAAGCTGAGTTAGCAGCATTTCTTATTTTTAATAAATTACTATCTGTGTTTATATGTAACTGATATGCAGCAAGGTTAGCAGCCCCAGAAGGATCACCTGCAGCACTGTTAACAGTTCTAAGAGATTCAAATATATCTTTCATTGCTGTTCTTACAGCAAGACCAGTACCATTATCAGGTGAAAAATTACTTGAACTTTCTTTTCCAGTTGAATTTACTCTTGTCATTTAATTAAGCTCCCTTTCCATATCCTAACGCTTGAAAAGTAAATTTTACATCAATCACTGCACTAGATGAGTTCTTAAATACTATTGTAAACCCTGTTCTTGAAATAGCACTCAACTCATAAAAGGCACCGCTTGGCATATCCTCTGGAGCTATACTTATTGACGGTAAAAAAGCAGTAGTTGATCCTCCTATATCACTTGTTCCTGTAAAAAATGGCTTACCGAATACAACAGCAAGACCACTTGCACTGGTCGTTGATTGTAAAGGTGTTGAAATAATATTTCCACCTGATTGATATTTATTTTCTGTTCTCGATGGCAAAAAAACATCAAAACCTAGTTCTGTAAATTTTATATTTTCATTAATGTCTACAGAAATTAAATTACTTGTGAATTTAAAAGCTCTTGCACTAAACGAACCATTAAATAAATTTTGCGCTGTTGTGAAACTTGAATTATCTTGTGATGTTTGCACTTGTAATTTTGCTTTTAAACGATCACTGCCCGCCCCGTCTACACTTTTTCTTGCATCAAAATCAGGAATAGAATCAAATTGATCTGATACAAAAAATCCTTCACTAATTATGTGTCTTTTTATTCTTATATTTTGATAAACAGCATCAAAATCTAAAACAGATGCAAATTCATACGAACCTGTAAGATTTGAGGCTGGATTAGTAAGCTGCAAAGCATTAGATACAACACTTACATTTGTTTTGTTACCACTAAAGTTAGAATTTTCTCTAAAATCATTTCCACTTGCATTTTTTAGCTGTAATTCATCTACCATCTCTGGAAGTGCTAGTTCAACTTTTGCTTCGGTTACTGAAAACCTACCTCCTAAATCACGAAATTTTAAAGAATAAGTTCCTGTTAAGGCTGGCAATATTACCTCATTAGTTGCTCCGTTAATTTCTTCATTTAAAACAATTGAGTTTGCAAATGTAGCTGAAGATAACGTGTTAGGAGAGTGCCTTACTTCACAAACTCCTCCAAATTCAACATCTAAAGAGGTTGTTTTAGTCCATGATAATCTTACTTGTGAATTATTTAATGGCTCGATTTCAAGGTTAGTTGGATTTTCAGGAACAGCAGTAAGACCTAATGTATCAACAGTTGTTTCAGTTGGACTAGCACTTCGTTCTCCATTTGAATTTATTGTATAAATTTGTATTTTATATGTTCCAGCTTCAGAGGGTAAAATTTCCACCTCTGATTCTTGTGTATTGATAACAACAGGGTTTTCATTATCTTTTATATAAATTAGCTGATAACCAGATGCACCCTCTACAGATTGCCAGTCTATAAAAAGTTTCGGAACAGGTCTATTATCGTTCAATACTATGATTTCTTGAATTGCTTTTGTTCCATCTGATCCATCTATTATTTGAGGTGATGGCAACAGGCTTGTAATAATATTTATATTTTTTGCTGGCAATTGTTCACCATCTTCAACTGCGGCATACTTACCCTCATTAAAATTAACAGCAGCGATTGTAAATGTTTTTTTTGCATTTTCTTTTATATTTACAACTTTAAATGCTTGAACTGATATTTCACCAGATTCGAGAATAAAAGGGCTATTTAAAACAGGAGAAGATGTAAAATTTCCTGACACTTGTACTACATTACCTGTAACATAATCTTCTATTGTTTTTGTCTCAACAGTGCCATCTTCCAACATACAACTTATTTCTGGGTTGTCGGTTATTTCTGGCAAATTTGTAGCTGCAGCATTATCTAAAGTTATTTGATCTATATCTGAATTGCCCTGACTAGAGCCAACTGCTTTAACGAGACCGCCTCTTCTAGTTGATGATTTTACTCTATCTGCAATACCTATAATATGACCAATTCTTAAAACAGAGCCAGCAGCAATATTTGTTTCAAAAACAACTGATTCAGTCTGATTTTGTTGCGTTTGTAAAAACCATTTGCCGACCCTTTGTGCCATACCTCTTGAAGTTGTGCCGAAAGTATTGATCGTTTTTGTTTGTGTACCATAGTTTGCTTTAGCAGTGCTATCTTCTACAGTCACATAATCTATTTCTTGAGTACTTAAATCAAAATAAGAAACATTGATAACATTAAATCTAGTTTTTGAAGATGTGCCAGAATAAACAAAATCTCCATTTACTACATTTGCATTGTTGAAAACATAATCAAAAGATAAAGCACTTGGATTTGCATGGTCTTTTGGTGCGTCTTGAGCAATTTTTATCGTGCCTTCCTCATAGTAAGGTATTGCTCTCATCACAGAACAAATATCCTTAATCAAT
>FUFK010047739.1_pt1 | contig 16582 bp, 15 predicted proteins | sample 1021851 | NCBI WGS metagenome assembly FUFK01 (sample SAMEA51879418, study PRJEB19060) | metagenome | reverse complement strand
CACAACTGGTATTCCAAGCTCTGTAGCAGTAGGAACATTACTTAATTTTTCCATTCTGTTACTTGCAAGAACAACTGAAACACATAATGTTCCATCTTCGATTTCAGTAACTGCTTCACCTAAGTTTAAAACACCTACATCAATATCTCCTTTGATTAGGTTAGTTTTAATAGGACCAACTCCTTTATATGGAACAATTGTTGGGTCTGTTAATTTTCCTTTTTTTGTAAAAGCAATCGCACTTACATCATCAATACCACCAACATGAGTAGTACCATATTTTAATGATTTTGATTTTTGAGCGCTAATAAATTTTTTAGCNTCTTTAATATCATTTTTACAATTTACGACAAATAATTGAGGATCATCAGTTCCTCTAGCAAGTGGTTGCATATCACTTANTTTAACTTTTGTTTTTCCTAATGCCATAGAAACAGCATGTCCTGTAGTCCAAGTTAAAGTATGTTGACCGTCTGCTGGTAAAGTCATCATGTAATCCATAGATGCAGCTCCACCACCACCTTTTTTGTTAACTAATTGCATATCTTGTTTTAGATACCTTCTAGTTCTTAACAACATCATTCTAGTAGTTACGTCAGTACCACCACCAAAACCAGCNTGTGTNATAGCTTGAATTGGGTGACCATCTGCTTTTGCAGAAGTAATCATAAGTGGAAGTGCAACAACAAAAAATTCAGTTACCAAAAATGCGGCAGCTAAAAATAATTTAAAACTTTTTTTCATTATTTCCCTCTTTTTTAGTTAATTTATATTTAAATATATAAACATAATCTGATACATAGCGTAAAGTAAAAAATGGCTCAAAATAAAATTAACATAGCGGTTCTTCTAGGGGATCCTTCTGGTATAGGCCCCGAATTGGTCTCAAAACTATTATCTGAGGAAATCACAAACAAGGCTAATATAATTATCATAGGTGAAAAAAATATTTTAGAAAGTGGAAATAAAATTTCAGGTATAACTCATAATTTAAATTTTGTTGAAAATTTTGATAGTATTGATTTTGCAAAAGATAATAAATTTTTTCTAGATATCTCTGAAGGTAAAAATTATAATTATAAATTATCTGAGTGCTCTAAAGAGGCAGGAGAAAGTGTTTTAGCTTCTTTGAATTTAGCTTTAGATCTTGCTAAGGAAAATAAAATTCATGCAATAAACTTTGGACCATTTAACAAAACAAGCCTTAAACTTGGAGGAAATAAATATTCTGATGAATTACATTTAATGGCCGAAAAGTTAGAGGTTAAAAATTTTTTTTGTGAGTTTAATGTTATTGATAATTTTTGGACTGCAAGGGTATCATCACATATTCCAATAAAAGAAGTACCAAAACATGTAAAAAAGGAAAAAATTATAAAGCCAATTAAGCTTATAAATGAAGCTATGAAATTAAATGGTATTAAAAATCCAAGAGTAGCAGTTCAAGCATTAAATCCTCATGCTGAATTTGGAACAGAAGAAAAAGAAGAAATTATACCTGCAATAGAGGAGGCAAAAAAACTAGGTATTGATGCTGATGGACCTTTGCCATGTGATACTTCTTTTATTACTGCTTATAAAAATGGAAATCATGATTGTATTGTTGGNATGTATCATGATGCTTTGCAATCAGGTTTAAAAGCATTTGGATTTGATAGAGGAGTAACTGTACAAGGAGGTTTGCCAGTCCCTATAACCACTCCTGCNCATGGTACAGCNTTNGATATTGCNGGTAAAAATAAAGCAAATTTAGAACCAACTTTGAATTCGTTTAAAATTGCACTTACAATGGCTGAAAATAAAAATAGATTATGAAATTAAAAAATTTAAAAAAAAATGACAAAGATTAAAAGCATAAGAACAAAAGTTTATCAATGGAATGGCAAAACTGTTCCACCACAAAATAATTTTTGTACAAATGCTTCTGACCTTTTATTTGAAAAATCGGATGCAATGGGATCTTTTAGATTTCATGAATGGTTAATATGTGAAGTTGAAACAGACGATGGAATTATTGGAATTGGAAATGCAGCGCTTGCACCACAATTAGTAAAAAAAACCATTGATACTTATTTAACTCCTTTAGTTATTGGTGAGGACCCTTTTGATTATGCTTATATTTGGGAAAAAATGTACAGAAGAACTCATGCATGGGGAAGAAGAGGATTAGGAATGGTCGCTATTTCAGCAATTGATATTGCTCTCTGGGATATAATGGGAAAAATTACAAATAAACCAGTTTTCAAATTATTAGGTGGAAGAACTAAAGAAAAAATTCCAGTTTATGCCTCAAAACTTTATAGCCAACCAATAAAAGAGCTACAAAAAGAAGCTGAAAGTTACGTTAATCAAGGTTTTAAAATGTTTAAAATGAGATTTGGATGGGGACCAAAAGACGGACCTGATGGAATGAAGAAAAATTTAGAATTAGCAGAAGCTGTTAGAGAGGTGATTGGCTATGACACAGATCTTATGATGGAATGTTATATGGGTTGGAATTTAGATTACACTAAAAGAATGATTCCTAAATTAGTAAAATTTAATCCTAGATGGCTAGAGGAACCTGTTATAGCAGACGATATTCATGGTTATGCTGAACTAAATAATATGAATGCTATTCCAATATCTGGTGGAGAACATGAATTTAACTTATTTGGATTTAAACAATTGTTAGATTTAAAAGCAGTTAGCTATATTCAATATGATAATAATAGAGTTGGTGGTTTTACTGTTGCGAATAAAATAAATGCGTTAGCGGAAGCTTATCAAGTGCCAGTTATTCCTCATGCTGGGCAAATGCATAATTATCATTTAACAATGTCTAACTTTAATTGCCCTATATCCGAATTTTTTCCTGTGCACGATGTAGAGATTGGTAATGAGCTATTTTACTATATTTTTGAAGGTGACCCAGCTCCTGAAAACGGATTTATTAACTTGGACGACAATAAACCTGGCCTNGGTTTANCTATTACTGATAAATTTAAATCAGATTTCAAAATAATCGAATAACTANTAAGTTTTTACTTCATTNATACTAGGCATTGAATTTGCTGCGCCTGCTTTTGTTGTGGAAATTGCAGCTACTTTATTTGAAAATTCTAAAGCATCTTTGATTTTTAAATTATTGGATAAAGCATAAGCAAATGCTCCATTAAAAGCATCACCTGCTCCTGTTGTGTCTATAACTTTATCCTTTAAACTATAAACATCTATAAAAAAACTTTCTTCAGAATTTGCAAAGTAAAGACCTTTTGAGCCTAATGTTATGACTATATTTTTTACTCCTTTTGTTAAAAAAGCTTTTGCAGCTTCTTCAATTTCTGTTTTACTTTCAACCTTTTTATTTAAATAAAAACTTGCTTCAGTTTCATTAGGAGTAAAATAATCAATACATTTAAAATCACTTTCTTTAATATCTGATGCAGGAGCTGGATTAAAAATTGTAATAGATCCTGTCTCTTTTGCTCTATTTAGTGCATAACTAGTTACTTCACTAGGTGTTTCTAGTTGTGTTAAAAAAATTTCTGATTTTTTTATAAAATCAATATTGTTATCAATATCTTTATTAGATATCAAACCAGCTGCTCCGGGTATAATATTGATTGCATTATCCCCCGTTTTTTCATTTATCATTATGCCTGCAACACCAGTTGACTGATTTGGGTCTTGGATTATTGAACCTGTATTAATTCCAGCTTCTTCATAAAGCTTGAGGGCCATCTTAGCATTTTGATCATTTCCTATTTTAGTAATAAAATTTACATTTCCACCAAGTCTCGCAGCAGCAATCGCTTGATTAGATCCTTTGCCGCCCGGCCCTATTATGTGATTTTTACCTAAAACTGTTTCTCCTTTAACAGGAATTTTTTCAGCAAAGAAACATAGGTCAGCTACGAATACTCCAAAAATGCATATAGAGTTCATTATTTATCAAGAACCCAAACGCTACCATCTGGTTTAATTACTCCTTTTGTTAGTATAAAACATCCATAAGGCCTTGTTTCAGAAGTAGATACGATTAATTGAGATTTTTTTGCTACTTTATAAAATTCTTGCCTCTCGATTGAACCAACTTTCCAATTTTCTCCAGAAGTTTCTTTCACAGCTTTTATAAAATCTTTGTGACACTCAGTTAACTCATCTGGTTTATTATCAACTTGCATTCTTTCAGCAGCAGAGTCTATAAAACTATCTAATGGAAAAACTGAAAGAATAGCTTTTGCTGCTTCATAGATATTAACACCATCTAGTCTAATTACTTTATTACTTATAGAGTGTGAATAAGCAGGAAAATTAGCATCTGTTAAAACTAACTTGTCACCATGACCCATTGCTCTTAATTGATACAAAAGTTCAGGGTTTAAAATTGGATTAATATTAATTAGCATTAAACTATTATATTACATAAAAAAAAAGGGTGAAATAAAATTCCACCCTTTTAATTTTGATTATTCTAAAGATTATTTAAAATCGTTAGCGTTTTCTNTTGTNACTAATTGTGTACCAGTATCAATATTAGGATCNATACTTCCACCGTTAGCTAACTCAAGAGCATATTTNACTCCATATGCNCCCATGTTGTATGAGAACTGAGCTATTGTTGCAGTCATCTCTCCTTTTAAGATACTTGTAGCAGCATCAGGAGTAGCATCAAAACCAACAACGATTACATCATTCATATCAGCATCCTTAAGAGCTTGCATTGCACCTAAACCCATATTGTCGTTAGAAGCAAATATTGCTTTGATNTTAGGATTTTTCAAAATGATTGACTCAGTAACNGATCTNCCTTTTGCAGTATCCCATTCAGCAGTTTGAGTAGCAACAAGATTTAAACCACAATTTTTAAATCCTTTAATTGCACCATCTCTTCTTAATAATGCAGTTGATTGAGACTCAATCCCTGTAAGAATTGCAACATCTGATCCCTTTGGAGTTTTATCACAAATAAATTTCGCAGCTAATTCTGCACCATTCATATTGTTTGTTCCAATAAAAGTAACACCTTCGTTAATTCCTTTTGTATCAACAAATACAACTGGAACTCCACTCTTAATAGCATCGTCTACTATTGGAGCAAAAGCGTTTGGATCTCCTGGTGCAAGAGCTAGAGCGTCAACACCTTTTGCAAGTTGATCTTCCACTTGGTTAATTTGTGCTTGAACATCTCCCTCTTGTGGTGGAGCAATCAAAATTAGTTTTACACCTAATTTTGCAGCTTCTTCTTCTGCACCTTTAGTCACTGAAGCCCAAAATGGGTTTCCTGAACCAGGTCCTTTTATACTAAATAAAATTTTCTTCTCAGCACTAACACTTGTTGTAATACTTAAAAGAAGAAAAACAGATGCTGTAAAAGCACCTATTAATTTAAACAATTTACTCATTAATTTATCCCCTTTAATAATTATTAAACTTCAATTTAATAAAATTTTTTAAAAAAATTCAACTGTTACAATGGTAACTATTTTTAGTTTCAACTAACGCGTGTTTTATTTTCTTGTCCCGAAATCTCTTCTCAATACATCAACATAAACAGCTAGTACTATAATTGATCCAATTAATACTTGTTGCCAAAATGAACTCACATCCATCAAATTAAGACCATTTCTTAAAATTCCCATTATCATCACTCCTGCAAAAACGCCTAAAACAGTGCCTCTTCCTCCAAAAAAACTAGCGCCTCCGATAATACATGCTGCAATAGCATCTAATTCAGACTGTAATCCTGCATTTGGATAACCTGAGTCTGTTCGACCAGCTAAAATTAAAGCTCCAATACCAGATAAAAAACCACAAAGCGAATAAACTATTACAAGAATTTTATTTACATTAATACCTGAGGCTCTTGCTGCATTTGGATTTCCACCAATTGCATATATCCATTTCCCTGTCCGGGTTTTGTTCATGAATATCCAAAATATTATATAGACAATTGCAATAAGAACTAAACTAACAGGAAGGTATTGCGACTTTTCTAAACCAAGCCAAGTTAAATCAATTCTTCCATGCCCAAGGTATCTCACTTCATCTGTGAAGCCACTTATTGGAGTTCCGCCAGAAATTAAATTACCTGTACCTCTAAATATATATAATGTACCTAGTGTCATTATAAACGGATGAGGCATCCTTAGTAATGTAATCCCTAAACCATTAAATAACCCACATAGAAATCCAGCTATAAGAGGTGTGATAACAACAATATACCATGGAGCACCAGCCTTAGCGACAATTGCAAGTATCATTAGTGACAACATCATTATAGATCCAACTGAAAGATCTATACCAGCAGTTACAATCACCATAAATACTCCTAAAGCTAGCATTGACTGCCAAGATATTTGTTTGAAAACATTTGTTACATTTCTCCATGATAAAAAAACATCAGGTTGAAGAAAATGCATAACAACTATCATTATAACTAATAATAATAATATTCCGTATTTCTCAAAATAAGGAATGAGTTTTAGATATAAAGAGTCTTTATCTTGATCTTTTGAGTCCATGATTATTTTTTACCCATTATCCATCCAATAACTTCATCTCTTGAAGTGTTTGATAATTCAGATTCTGCAAAATTCGTTCCTTGAAACAATGCCATTACTCGGTCACAAACTGCAAAAATATCATCCATTCTATGACTGATCACAATTACGCCTACACCAGTTTTTTTCAGACTATTTATTAAATCCAAAACCTTACCAACTTCTTTAATAGCTAATGCTGCTGTTGGTTCGTCCATAATCACTACTTTTGCATTGAATGCTGTTGATCTTGCAATTGCAACTGCTTGTCTTTGTCCACCTGAAAGTTCCTCGACTTTTTGATCTGCACTCTTTACATTTATTTTAAGTTTGCCTAAATGTGCTTCTGTAAGTTCTTTTATTTTTTTATAATCAAGAAACTTTAATAATCCCAAATTAGTCGTTGGTTCACGGCCTAAAAAAATATTTTCGCCTATTGGAAGATTGCCTGCTAAAGCTAAATCTTGATAAACCATTTCTAAACCTAAGTTTTGAGAATCTCTGGGACTTTCTAAAACTTTTTCTTTTCCTTCAAAATGTAAAGAGCCAGCACTTGGTTTATATAGGCCAGACAAAACCTTCATTAATGTTGTTTTTCCTGCTCCATTGTCTCCTACAACTCCTAAGCATTCACCTGCATGAATTTTAAGGTTTACATTTTCAAGAGCAGTAATTGTGCCAAAGTATTTTGTAACATTTTTAGCTTCTAATAATAATTGATTGGCAGATGACATAATCTAAGAAAATATAAAAAAATCAGTTAATTGCAACTGGTTTTGAGGCTAAGAGTTTTACAGTTTTTCTTTGAGCTCTTTTACAGAATTTAGGTGGCATATTTTTTAAAATAAGCTTCATATCTTTCAAAACTATTTCACCCATATTATAAAAAGCTTCTTCTAAAGCACCAGCTCTATGAGCAGAAAATAGTGTATTTTTTAACTTTCTTATTGGATCATTTTTTTTTACTGGTTCATCTGGAAAGACATCNGTTGCGACATAAATATCTCCCTTTTTAATTCTCTTAATCAAATCTTTAAAATTAACTATTGCTGCTCTNCTCATTAAAATAAAAACAGTTCCAGATTTCATTTTATTTAATAATTTCTTATCAATTAAATGTTTATTCTTTTTGGTAATTGTGGCTAATACATAAATTACTTCACAACTACTAAACATTTTATTNAAATTAATTGGGTTAAATCCAATTTTTTTTATTTTATTTTTAGGTATCCATGGATCATATACATTAATATTTTTTGAGAATGGCAAAAGTAAAGGATATAAAGATTTTGCTAAGTCTCCAAACCCTATTAACCCAATTTTTTTATTTGTCAGAAGTGAAGCTTGTAAATTACTTTCTAAACCATATTTCTCTTTAGATTTAATAAAATCAAAATGTGCATTGTGAATATTTCTTAAAAGAGACAATGTCATACCTAAAGCTATTTCAGCTACGGGCTTTGAAAATACTGGTGAAGTTGCAATAACATGAATATTTTTTTTGAAACAATAATCATAGTCTAAATTATCCATAAAATTACTTTCTACATTTATAATACATTTTAATTTTGATGCTTTAGACAACAAATATTTATCTAAATTCGGTTGACCCATGATAAATGTTGCCTTGCCAATATTATTTTCATAAAAATTTTTTTTATTTTTTTTTGGAGCAACTATTATTTTATATTTGGTTTTTAGTTCTTTTAATTTTGTCTTAGTAAAAATTAAATCCAAAGTTCTTGGATAGGGATCAGAAATTACAATAGGTTTAATCATATCTTTGCTCTATCTAATTATTTTTCTTATATCAATATTTGTAAACTTTTTTGGTTTAACACAGTCAGTATTTATTGATTGATTAACACCAGACTTAGAAGCTTTCATAATTGAAGTAATTATATCAAGGACATGCAAAGAAATTTCACCATTGCATAAATGTTTTCTTTTTTTTTCGATTGAATAAGCCATTTCTGAAAGTCCTGCACCTCTATAGTTTGCATTAGTTGGAGCTTCATTTGCTCTTGAACTTTGTGTTCTTATATTAATTTTACCTAAATGCATTTTTGTAGTTTTAAATTCTTTCCAATTATCTCCAAGTTTTTTACATGTGAACACTGATCCTCCAAACATATTTGGATCAGGGACAATCATTGAACCTTTTTCACCATATAGCTCAATATGATTTCTTTGGTGAGCAATAACATCAAAAGATAATGTCAATCTAATTACTGTTTTATTTTTAAAGGTGATTGTAGATAGATAAGTTGTTGGGCAATTAACTTTAAATTTTCTCCCTATTTTTGGCCCAATTCCAATTGTTCTGTATTTTGGACCATTTATTATTCTCGCACTAACTTTCTTTGCAGGTCCTAAAAGGTTTACTAAAGCAGTAATGTAATATGGTCCCATATCAATTACAGGACCTCCTTCAAGTTTTGCAAACCATGGTTCTGGATTTGGGTGATATGATTGAATTCCAGGAAAGGCAAAAACAGCATTACCTAATTTTATTTTTCCAATTATATTTTTTTCAACTAGCTCTTTTGATTTTTGAATTCCACCTCCTAAAAATGTATCTGGTGCATTACCAAGATATAACTTTTTCCTTCTAGAAATTTTTAAAAGTTCTTTTCCATCCTTTAAATTAATTGCCAATGGTTTCTCTGAGTAAACATGTTTACCATTTAATAAAGCTTTCTTTGAAATTTCGTAATGAGCTTTTGGGATAGTTAAATTTAAAATAATTTCTACTTCTTGATCTTTTAGAATTTCATTTACACTTAAAAATTTGACTCCATACTCTTTAGANCATTTTCTTGCAGCTTTTAAATTAATATCTGCGCATTTAATTATTTTGATATTATTAAAATATTTCTCTGCTCTAAAATAAGTTTCTGCAATATGTCCACAACCAATAAGACCAACTTTGAAAACTTTATTCATATAAGGAAATCAGACACCTTGTCTTTGTTTTGCTTTACCTTCTTTATGAAGTTTTAAAGCTTCCTCATTTTCTTTCGTTGTTGGTATTTCAAGCGTAGGACTTTCCCAGTAAGCTGAACCTTCAAGCCATTCGTAACTATGAGTTTTTATTGATATTACATATGTTACATCTGATTTTTTAGCTCTTTTAAATGCTTCCTCTAATTCTGAAATAGTGGAAACATGTTCAGATTTTGCACCCATGCTAGCTGCGTGTTGAGCAAAATTTACTTCTTTAAAATTTTGAATATTAGATGAATTAAATAAGCAATTAAATTCTTTTCCACCCTTAAACAATTGAAGTCTATTTATAACTGCATGACCTCCATTATCACAAACAATTATTATTAATTTGTTATTTGTTAAAACTGAAGAATAGATGTCTGAATTGTTAAGCAAATAAGAACCATCTCCCACAAAAGCTATTACNTCTTTGTCAGGATTTGCCATCTTAATTCCCAGCGCACCAGAAATTTCATAACTCATGCAACTAAAACCCCATTCAGTTTCATGCGTATTTAGCTCTTTTGGTCTCCAGACTTGGACTACCTCACCAACCAATCCACCAGCAGCAGTAACTGCTATATCTGTTGGATCTGAATTTCGATAAATTGCCCCTACGGCATGTGCATAGTTTGGTGTTTCTTGGTTTGTTGGACCGCTTTCTTTATCAACATACTCATTCCAAGATTTAAGTTCGTCTTGTGATTTTTTNTNCCANCTGTCAGGAGATTTCCAATTTCCTAAAGAATTTGACAACTCTGATAAACAAACTTTAGCATCTCCAATAACTGCCTCGGCTAAATGTTTGTTTGCATCATGTCTTGCAATATTAATTGAAACCAATTTAAATTCAGGGTTTTCAAAATTAGCCCACGAACCTGTTGTAAAATCTGCCAATTTCGTACCAACACAAATAGCTAAATCAGTTTCTTTTGCTAAGTTATTTGCGGCTCTACCACCAAGGCCTCCTATTGGTCCAAGAAAATGAGAATGATCTCTTTTCATTGTTGAGTATCCCATCACTGTTTGTGTAACTGGTATGTTATGTTTTATGGCAAAACTTCCTAATTCATCCATTGCATCTGAATAGAAAACACCTCCCCCAGAAATAATAATTGGTTTTTTTGATTTTTTAATTTTTTCCATTGCTTGTTTAATTTGAAAATCATCTGGTTTAGGTCTTCTTATATTATGTATTCTTTCTTTAAAAAATTCCTCTGGATAATCAAATATTTCTCCTTGCACNTCTTGACACAAAGATAAACACGCTGGACCAGTATCTGCAGGATCAAGCATTGTTTGAATTGCTTGCGGAAGAGATTGTATTATTTGTTCAGGTCTTGTAATTCTATCAAAATATTTTGTAACTGGTTTAAAAGAGTCGTTTGCTGTCATTCCTGGATTTGAAAAATGCTCTACTTGCTGTAGTACAGGATCTGGCATTCTATTCGCATAAGTATCTCCAGGTAAAAATAAAATAGGCAATCTATTACTCATCGCTACTGCAGACGCAGTGACTAAATTTGTAGATCCAGGCCCAACAGAACTTGTTGCAATAAAAATTTGTTTTCTTCGTTTAGCTCTTGCAAAAGCAATGCCTGTTAAAGCCATATTTTGTTCATGGTGACCTCTATAAGTTGGAAGTTTATCCTTATTTTCTTCTAATGCTTGACCTATGCACGCAACATTCCCATGACCAAAAATACCAAATGCCCCTGGAAATAAAGGCTCAACTTTACCATCTATATAGATTTTTTGAGCTATTAGATGTTTAACTAAAGCATGAGCGCAAGTAAGCTTTATTTTTTTCATTTTTCTAGTTATATTCTCCTCAAAAATTCAACTAATAAACCATAAAATAAAAATTATGTATAGCAAATTTGGACAATTCATTGATGGTAAATGGCAANCATCTCAAAATAATGAAACTTACGATGTGTTAAATCCNGCAACTGAAGAAGTAATNGGCAAAGCATCAAAAGCTGGTGANGAAGATGTAAATAAAGCNCTNAAGTCAGCTGAAAAAGGTCTTGAAGTTTGGAGAAATACTCCACCTTGGCAAAGATCAAAAATTATAAGAAAAATTGCAGATCTTATGAGAGAGAGAACTGATGTACTAGCAAAATGGCTTACATTAGAAGTTGGAAAACCTTTGTCAGAAGCAAAAGGAGAAGTAGGAGGAGCAGCAGATATTTTTGAATGGAATTCTGAAGAAACAAAAAGGATATATGGTCAGATAGTTGAAAGCAGATTTGAACACACAAGAATGTATGTAAAATATGAGCCTGTTGGTGTTGTTGCAGGATTAATACCATGGAATTTTCCAATAGTTTTATCTTCTAGAAAAATTTCTACGGCTTTAGCAGCTGGTTGCTCAGTTATATGCAAGCCAGATGTCATTACTCCAGGAAGTGTAATGGAGTTAATGAATATTATAAATGATGCAGGAGTTCCTCCAGGTGTTGTTAATTTATTATCGGGTGATCCAGCACAAATTTCATCACAACTTATATCATCTGATATTGTAAAAAAAGTTTCTATTACTGGATCAACTAGAGTAGGTAAACTTATTTTAAAACAAGCNGCTGAGAAAGTTCAAAGAGTAACAATGGAATTAAGTGGTCACTCACCTTTTATAGTTTTTGATGATGTAGATATAAACAAAGTTACAGATATGGCAATAACGGCAAAATTTAGAAACAACGGCCAAGTTTGCATATCACCAGCAAGATTTTATATCCATGAAAAGAAAAAAGATGAGTTTGCAAAAACATTAGTTGAAAAAGTTTCTAAACTTAAAATTGGNAATGGAATGGATGACGACACAATATTAGGTCCATTAACAACAGAAAAGAGATTGAATGAAATAGANGCATTAGTCGAGAAAACAAAAAAAGAAGGAGCAACTGTTTTATGTGGTGGAAAGAGACCATCAGGTTTTAATAAAGGATATTTTTATGAACCTACTATTTTTGACAATGTTCAAGATAACTTTACAATTGCAAAAGAAGAACCTTTTGGACCATTAGTTCCACTACTTACGTTTAAAGATACAGATGAAGTTGTTAAAAGAGCTAACGACAATGACTTAGGTTTGGCAAGCTATATTTATACAAATTCTTTAGAAAAAGCTCACAAAGTCTCAGAAAAAATGGAAACTGGAACATGTGCAGTAAATCATCCTACTATTGCGTTTGCAGAAGTTCCTTTTGGAGGTATCAAACAGACAGGTTATGGCAGAGAGGGTGGATCAATGGCTATCAAGGATTATTTAAATATTAAATATACTCATTTTGGTCTTAATTATTAATGAGAAAAAANAAAGTTAAACAAATGATGGCTGAAGGAAAGCCAGTTGTTAATGGCTGGTTACAAATACCTAGTACAGTATCTGCAGAAGTTATGGCGCATCAAGGTTGGGACTCCCTTACTGTAGATATGCAACATGGACTTGTTGATTACACAAACGCACTTCCAATGCTTCAAACAATTTCTTCAACTGATGTAACGCCTCTTGCAAGAGTAAATTGGAATGAACCAGGACAAATAATGAAAATTTTAGATGCTGGTTGTTATGGAATAATTTGCCCTATGGTAAGCAATAAAGAAGAGGCAGAAAGATTTGTACAAGCATGCATGTATCCTCCAAGAGGATANAGAAGTTTTGGCCCAGTTAGAGGATTAATTTATGGTGGGGCTGATTATGCTGATCATGCAAATGATGAAATTTTAAAGTTAGCTATGATTGAAACGAAGGAGTCATTAGATAAATTAGATGAGATTATGTCTACTGACGGTGTGGATGGGATATATATTGGTCCAGCTGACTTAAGTTTAGCGATTGGAGAAAAGCCTGGNTTTGACANANCNGAANATNCAAAAGCNTATTCNNAAATATTAAGAATNTTNGAGCATGCNAAAAAANATAATATNTTTGCNGGNATNCATAATGGAACNACNGANTATGCNCAAAAAATGATTGATAAAGGNTTTAANTTNGTNACNATNGGAGCTGATCAAAGAGCNATGAGNGCNGGNGCNAANGCNATTGTAGAAAAAATGAAGGGCTCAATAAATAAAAAAGAGTCTGANACTTATTAATCTAGTTTNTCAAGAAATAGNTCAAACTCTTTTTGATTTAAATTTATAGATTGTTTCTTTCCNGGAAATTTATTTGACATAGAATCTTTTTTAAATGCTTTAAGNGCTTTTACTCTCTCTTGTTTAATTTNATTTTTTAATTTTATTAAGTTTCCATAAGCTTTTGAATGTCTCGGTGGATTTTCAGTATCTCCACAAATATCTTCCATAAATAAGTACATTACATCAGCAAACTTTCCTGAGCCGAGTGATACTGTAACTATATTTGTTCTTCTAGAAATTTCTCCCATTACATTTTCGGGAATTACTTCACATTCAGCTGAGAATGCTCCTGCATCCTCTAATCTTTTGAATTTTAAATACAAATCATGTGCTTCATTACTATTTTTTCCAACTGCTCTTAAACCTCCTATCCATGTAGATTTTCTTGGTACTAAACCTAAATGTCCCATAACTGGAACATCTTCGTTTGCAAGCATTTCAACAATTTTCATACTTCTAGGTGTCATTACCGCATCAGCTCCATTCTCTAATGCCTCAAAAGCACCTCTCAATACATCATCTGCTGTTACAAATTTATTAAGTACTAATGCTGCAGTTAAAAATAAATTTTTAGAACCCTCTCTGGCTTTTTTAACATTAAATGCATTAGATATAATCATATCAAATCCGGCCTGCTCAGCTGCATGTGCTTCTTCAATAGTATTCGCTGTAACTTGGGTAAATTTTTTTTTTCCTTTAGAATTTTTTAAATCGCCAACTGTTAAAGTTCTACTTGCAGGTTTTGCTGCCCATGTATAAATTTTTTTCATTTTATCCCTTTGTATAGCTGATCTCTTCTATCAATGAACTCCTCAAATGTTTTTATAGTAATAACTGAGGGAAGAATAAAAATTGACCTTTTATCTTTTATATTTCTAATAATTCTAAAATAACCTTTTTTAATAGCAGTATCGATATAAACATTTGAAGTTAGGTAAGATTTTTCAATCACTTTTAAAAGCTGGTTTTTTGTAATTGATTGGTTTTTAAAATAAGCCAACATTACTGCGTGCAACATTATCCAGTGTTGAGGCGTTAATGAAAACCAGTTAAGTAAATCATTTTTTAACCTACCAGTGAAGTCTCCAAGAGAAACTTCGGCCATTTGAATTCTTTTTTTTGTAGATTTAGAAAGTTTTTTTTGTTCTTCAAAATGCTTTGGGTACCTAAATTGCCTCTTCATCTAATTAATTTTATATAATTGAAATTTCTATTCAATCTAATTTTTGTTAGCTAATTCTTTATATATATTATTTACTCTGTGAACTTCACTTGCAGTATTAAAATATCCTACATATTCTATTTCATCTGGGGTTACATCAAAATGGTAATGACCTGCATATTTTTTATTTTCATAAGAATGAAAATGGGTATGTTCTCCAGACTCTCTTAAATTAAGTTTTCCACCAGTTGGATCTCCGGTCCACAAAACAGAGTAACATTGCAATTCAGGACCAACTGGTTCATAAAATTGTAGGAAGTCTTTAGTACATTTCATTAAATTTGAATCATAATAATCGTGTTTGATATCTTCATAATCGGGTTGTACGTGTGATCGTATTTTTCCATTTAAAATTCTAAAAACACCAGCAAGAGCTATGTGATTGTTATTAGAAATATCTAAATTTTCTGACAATGCTTGTCTTATTGACTGAGGTAAAGATCCTTGTTTTCCAATTCTTTTTTTAATATTAATTCTTATTACCCTTCCTTCTTTTCCATCGCTATAGTAGATGTTGCCAAGTCCCCCATGTTTTTTTGCTTTATAATCTTTAACTATACATTCTTTATTTTTTCCAACCATTGCAATGATAGATTTAGATTCTTCAGTAATTAAATTCTCATTTATAATTAATTCTCCACAATGTCCTTCCAAACACGACATAGCTCCAGAACCTGCTCCAAGAGCATAGGATTTTGCAGAATTTATTCTTTTTGAAATCTCTTGATAATCAAATTCAGTACCGATGTAATTTTTATCATGCATATAAGGCTCTCCTCCTACATCGATTATTTTTTGATTGCCGCTAATACCTTCAGAAGGGCAATCCCAATGTCTAAGATTTGGACACTCAACTACATCTACTTCAACATCTTTGTAATTATTAGCAAGTCCAATTCTTAATGCATTTGCAATATCTATTAAATCAAAAGTTTTAAAAATTCCTTTCTCTATATTTAATTTCATGATTTAATAATATTGCATTATATATTGCAAAATGTCTATAGATAATATATATAATATCTATACATAATATATTTAAAATAAAATGGTAAATAAAGATTTAAAAGTTGCTGTTCTTGGTGCAGGTGCAATGGGATGTTTGTTTGGAGGTTTGCTTGCAGAAAAAGGATTAGATGTAACTCTGATTGATGTTTGGAAAGAACATGTAGAAACCTTAAATAAAAAAGGCCTTAAGATGGATGGTCATGGTGGCGATAGATTTATAAAAGTACCAGCAACATCAGATCCATCTACAATTGGAAAAGTAGATGCTGTAATAGTAATGTGTAAAGCAACAGCTCTAGAAACTGCTTTAAAAAGTATTAAAAACATTATTAGAGATAAAACAGTTTTTATGTCTTTTCAAAATGGAATTGGACATGAAGCTATAATTAAAAGTATTGTTGGCAATGAAAAAGTAATTGGAGGAACAACAACTCAAGCATCAAATATCTTAGGCCCTGGTCATATTATGAATCATGCAGCTTTACCTTCTTGGATTGGAGAATATGATGGTGGAATAACAGATAGAATAACAGAAATTGCAGACACATTTACAGCGCATAATTTAGAAATGATTGCAGCTGAGGATGTAAAAAAAAGAAAATGGATGAAACTTTTTGCTTTAACCGCAATTGGCCCACTTTCAGCTATTTTTGATCTACATCATACTGATCTTTACATAAATAATAATGCCAACGAC
>FUFK010049111.1_pt1 | contig 16583 bp, 11 predicted proteins | sample 1021851 | NCBI WGS metagenome assembly FUFK01 (sample SAMEA51879418, study PRJEB19060) | metagenome | reverse complement strand
TTATGATTTACAATTTTGAAAATATATTATACAATATGTTGATCTTTTATCTACGTTTGTACTTTGACAAGATAAAGTTTTAGTAGTTTAAAGACTGAATACAATATTTTACAAATATAATCGATACAATTCGAACTATTGATATTCCGGGGGAAACAAACTCGTTATCAGCATCAGAAATAGAAACTGTAGCACTCGGATGCGGCCTAAAAGCCTATCCCGCAAAAGGAATCAGTCCAGCAATAACTGATATAATTTCTAACTCAAGTGGAAAGCGTCGAATATTAATCTGCGGCTCCCTCTATTTAGCTGGCGCGGTTTTNCGNGAAAACANTTNCCTNCAAGATTAANTTTAATTTTNCANTTTANTNAAANTGACAANNTATATGACGNCGCCACTACNCNTCCAANGCTTCNTCTACCCACTCTGANAACTTGTNTGGGGGNAATGCTCCAATTTTTGTGGCTATCACTTCTCCGGCCTGGAAAATAATTAATGTTGGTATACCTCGAACGTTGTACGTTGACGGGGTCTGCGGGTTATCATCAATATTGATCTTAGCAACTGTTAGTTTACTGTCCATCGTTTCGGCCAAGCTCTCTAGAGCTGGAGCTATGGCCTTACAGGGCCCACACCACTCAGCCCAAAAATCAACAAGTACAGGTTTATCCGCGCCTAACACGTCCGTTTGGAAACTTTCGTCTGTAACCTGTAATATTGCCATGACAACCTCCAGCTATAATATTCTATCTCTTTTAAAATATACACTTCGTTTTTTAAAGTATCATGAAGCATTATTTTTTTAAATTTAAATTGAAATAAATTTAACTCAGGCTGAGATACTCCTCTGGAAACTCAATGATTTTCGGCCCTTCNGTCCAGATCAGCATAGGACGAATTATATGCTTTGGATAAATNTTTTTGATNAANTTGNAATAAATATTCATCTGGTTTTTATACGTCTCTTCTATGTCATCGAACTTTTTTGGCGGCCGCTTATCAGTTTTAAAATCAGCAATAATCACCTCTTTATCTAAAACAACTAGGCGGTCCACCCTAGCCATCACTTCTCTGTCTATCCCATTCTCTTGTACGGTGCCATTCAAAGTTGCTTCTACAAAAGCATTTTCCGAGAAAATTTCACTAAGGCGGGGGAAATTTATCACTTTCAACGCGGTAGTTATGTGCTCATCCTTTTGCTCTTTGTCAAGTTTAGGATACTCGTCCAGTAAATAACTTTTGGCTAAATTCCGTCGTTTTTCTATTGGATAATAAGGCAGTAATTGTAAAAGGGAGTGGATGATACGCCCTCTTAAAAATTTATCTGTTTTTTCAGGTGCGAATAAAGATTGATTATTGCTTNTTTGATTTAGCGTTGAGGGGATAAGGCGATCTGTTTCAAAATTTAGCTCTTTTGGGGCTTCCCAAACCCATTGAGGTAATTGCATAGTATTATTTTTTCTTATCGGCCTGATATCCTTTTTATCTGGTCCTGATACCTGGTCTGAAGAGATCCGTAATACACCGCTTTCGTCTTGAGCTATTGGCTTAAGTCGCTTTTTTAGTTTTCCATACCAAGTTGAGTCTTCATCCTTTGGAAGGGTTCCCCAGCCTGCTATGTAAAGGCGGTCTTCAGCTCGTGTCATTGCCACATAAAGTAGGCGAAGGTATTCTTTTTCTCTAATCTCCAATTCANCTTCTCGCAACTTCTCCATCATTTGCGGGTTGGCTTGCCGGTTAGGTGACCAAAGCGGGAATTGTTGGTTGCTACCTCTTTTACTCCAAACAATTTTTGGAGACTGGTTTGGCTTACTAATTGTATCTGGCATAAATACAATTGGTGCCTGAAGTCCTTTCGCGCCNTGGACCGTCATAATACGAACCTTGTTAGAGCCGTCAGCTTCCATATCACGCTTAATTTCATGATTGCCNTTTGATAACCANTNCACAAAACCTTGGAGTGTGGNAACGTTCGTACGGTCATATTCAAAAATTTGGGCTAAAAATTGATCAATTGGATCNCCCGCTTCCNCACCTATCCGCTCTAAAAGTTTCCTGCGCCCTCCCATACTCAGTAAATCCGAGTAAAGCTCAAACGTTGATAAACGGCGAGCTTGTTCAAGCCAATATTTCAACCAGTCAAGAGTTTCTGAAAACTTACTATTTAAAGCGGATTTGTTATTCAATGTTTCCCAAAGGGTACTATCTCCTCTATCCCAACAGAGTTCCAATAACTCGTCTTCGTCTATTTCCAAAAAAGGACTTTTTAAGAGGTTTGCTAAATTTAAGTCATCTTCTGGAAGTAGTAAAAATTTGCCGAAAGCCATTAGGTCCATTACCGCCAATTGATCGGTCAAAATCATACGATCAACGCCTGCTACAGGAACCAACTTTTGTTTTAAAGCATTCACTACCTCTTCCATAAAATGACCACGTTGCCGAAGCAATATTATGATGTCGCAAGGTTCAATTGCTCGACCTCTACTTTCCAATATTTCACCACTTTTAATCCAACTCGAAATTNTTGAGGCTATTTTGCTTGCCAACCGCGTACTGGGTTCATCGAAATGGATTTGTTTCCTAGGCACTGACCAAAAGTCTCTGGGCTTTCTNTCTACTGGCNCTTCAGGAGGCCATATTTCNACTAAACCCGCCTGACCAGAGCGAAACAGATGATGTTTAATGGAAGAAAATTCCGAACTTTCTGGCTCGAAAACNGTGTCAACTGCTTTGAGAACAGCCTCGCTCGATCTATATGAGANATCAAGTTTCACTTCCTTCCATGGTTTTTTTGCCAGTTCAAAACTCTCTTTCAGAGTTTGTTGCTTCATTTTAAAAAGCTTAGGGTCAGCCCCTTGAAAACTAAAAATGGATTGCTTTGGATCACCCACTACAAATAGCGTTCTAGGACCAAGATTGCCAATCCCGTTTTGTTCGGTGAAGAACTCTTTTACTAACGTTTCGACAATTTTCCATTGATCTGAATTNGTATCTTGTGCTTCNTCTAATAGAAGATGATCTATCCCTCCATCTAATTTATACAAAATCCACGGAGATATTTCGTCATTTNCAATTAACCTATTNGCAAGGGTTANCAGATCATNATAGTCAATTACCGCGTTATTTTTTTTATTTTCCGTGTACAGCTGCATCACGCTTTGCGATAAAAATGCCAATTTTTCATTCCTAGACACTAGGTCAAAGCACTTTAGCTTGTCATCTACTGCCGCAAGACGAGAAGCTTCAGATGTAAGTGTTTGTTCTAAGCTTGGATGTTCATTAAAAATTTTTACTGAGGCGAGCCTAGTTCGGATGCTTCCCTTTTGCGTTAAAAACCCTAACTTATAGTTTTCGAAGGACGCTCTGTTCGGTTTTTTATTTTGGAGCCAGTTTNTAATNNNATTGCTTAGTGCTCTATCGGACTGGTTTCCCGACATTAAAATTGCTACAGCCTNTTCTAATTCAGCNAGTGTNTTANTATCATAACTTGATATTTCTTCTATGATTTTAAGCTCTATTTCTAGGGAATTAATATTCAATTGAGTTCGAATAATATTTCGCAAAGTTTTTTCGTTCGCTGGACCTTCAAAAATTTCCCGAAACCTATATTGTTCGCCAATTATTTCTTCCAACAAGTTTGATAATTCAGCCTCGTTAATTGTCTCTGCTAATTCAATAAAGGCATGAGAGAATGGGCCATTTTGCTCAGATATAGCTTTTCGAATAATTAAATCCCGAGCTGTCTTCAGATATTCTTTTGCGATCGTATCATCGATTACATCGAATTGGGGCGACAATTTTGCCTCTAAAGGGAAACGTCTCAGCAAAGACTGGCAAAATCCGTGTATAGTTACCACTTGCAATTTTTCTGCAGAGTCTACAACAAGAGCGAATAAACCACGAGCACGTTCAAATAAATTTTGTTTTGCCTGCTTGCCAGACAACCTAAATAGGTCATCACAAAGTGTTGCATCGCTGGCAAATGACCAAGCGGACAAACGCGAAGTAATCCGCATAGCCATTTCTGCTGCTGCTGCCTTAGTAAAGGTCAAACACAAAATCCGCTCTGGGGGAACACCGGCTAGTAATAAACGTAATACGCGGTCAGTTAAAATCTTTGTTTTTCCTGCACCGGCAGACGCTTCGACCCACGCAGAAAACTTAGGATCAGATGCTTCATGCTGTTGCTCTAAATTCATATGATCAGCGCCATTCTTTGACACGAGCTAAGTGCCCATAATCATCGAAAATAGGTTCTGTTCCATAGTCGGGAGCGTAGAGATAAGGCATCTCTGGGTTATCAAAATCATTCAAAAGCTTCAACAATCCCCTCTCGGCATCAGCGATTAACGTGTTGGCGGTAAATGAATGAGCCTTGCCTGNNGTCTTGCCGCCCGTCAGATGATAGTATTGCAGCTCGGCACACTCCTTTGCGGGTAGGTTTTCAAACCCACCCTTTGCTAATATCAGGGCTTCTAGCGGTAATTGAGGTGCTAAGCCAGCCTCTACTTCTCGCCTTGAAGGTATCGCTCCAGTCTTATAATCAATAATAACCCATTTATCGTTTCTCATTTGGTCTATTCGATCAGCGGTGGCACGGAGCTGTACTGGTCTACCGTTCAAAATAAAGTGCCATACACCTCTCTTTTCGACATGCAACGCTATTCTGTTTTGTCGTTCTTCTGCTTCATGCTGCACAAACCACTCAGCTATTCGTTTAAATCTTGGCCACCAAAATGCCCAAACAACTGGATCTTCAAATGTCGTGGAAAAAATTTCTCTGCCTTTATCAATCAGTGATGCTAACGCCTCATTGTTATTTTCTGGGACCCCTTCAGAAACAAAAACTTCTAAAGCCTGATGTATAAAATTTCCTCGGTCAATGGGCGACGGCATTCGGTCAATTGGATCTAATGGTTCTAGTCTCAGGATTTTTTTTGCATAGATTGCGTAAGGATTACGAAGCCAAATCCCCACCTGGGTTACGGAGAAAGAGCAAGGCCTTTTTTCTCTGCTTGGTTTGGGTTGCGGTGCCTCTATACCAAAACGCTTTTTTGATTGCGGTTGGTCCAATAATTTTTGCCAGTTCTGCCACTTCTGACCACGCTCTTTTATTATTCCATCCTGTCCACTAGCGTTGAGTATTGATGAAACGCGCATTAGCCAGCGAGAAGCGGTGGTTGGACTATTGGCTTGGTTTNGAGACCGCGTTAAAAATACTTCGGGTGCGCAAACGGCTTGCGAGAAATCGTGAGCTGATTGTCCAATCCGTTTTGACATNTCCATCAAGCCTAGCGCTTCCTGCATGCTGCGGCCTAACCATGGATCTGGCTGGATAACTGGCGGCCAGCTGCCCTCGTTTAAGCCACCTATGATGATACGGTCGAATTCAGCGAGACGCCCTTCAAGCGGCCCAAGTATAGCTAATCTTGGTTTTTCTTGATATTTTTCCCGAATTACGAAGTCCGATAAAACGGTTTCGAATAGTGAAGTATATGATATGCCATCAACTATTCGAAGATCTTGGCTTTGTTCATAAAAATCGTTCAGAATTTTTACGATTTGATTATTAGTCTCTGTGGTTTCGCCGTTAAGTTCAATGGGACCACTAAGCTTTTCAACCAAAGCTAAATGAAGCGATAACATTTCCGGCATTGTTTTTGATCCACTGATTAACGCGTGTTCAAAGCTTCGGATTACCGGTGCTAACTCCGATAACCAATCATACAAGTTATCAATGGCTGGAATTCCGATAGCATCTGTATTGATTTTCCGATTTTTATTGTGGCGCCGCCCGATATTTATTGCTTCTAACAACCCATCAACACCAGGTTTTGGTCTTTCCCCTCTTAAAAACAGAAGTTCCAACTGACTAACTTTTTTTTGGAATTCTAACTTGGGCAACCCGCCATTTGCCAATGGATGTTTTAATGCCGAAAGGAGCGGAATTGGCGCCAATTGATTAAATACCATTTCGCTCACCAGGCGCCAAAAATTAATATAGTTATTATTTAAAAATTGTTGGCCTGCAGAGTCATATATATTTAGGTTCCAGCGGCTTGCGACTGAAGTCACCTGTCTCGCAAGATTTCTATCGCTTGTTATAAGAGCTGCTGATCGTGCTTCTTGCTCCAGCGTTTCACGCATTATTAAGGCAATAGTTTCAGCCTCCGCCCGTTGGTCATCCGATTCGATTATGATTATGCCTTCAAGATCTTTCTGGGGGACGGGTTTTTTGATTACTGACCGCCAGCGCCCTGATAAAGCAGGAGGTAATAATGCTTCAGAAAATAATTTAAATCGACCGGCTGGCGACTTTTCTTTAACAGTGTTATTTGCAGTTGGAAGCCAGTCCTGAACATCACCTGGATGAATACCCAGTTTGTCCAGCAAACTAAACATCATATGTTGCGGGTGTGTTGCGTCTTCAACAACAACTTTACGATATATTTCATCTTCTCTCTGATCTAATCCCGGCAGAACAACTGCACCATTTTTCAATGAAGCTACGACTTTAATTAGCTCAGCTGTGGCTGGCATACTGCCCGTAGAACCGGCTATCGTAATAAATTGAGTAGGTTGAGATTTTTCCCACTTTGCTGAAAGGTGCTCTAGTAGATTATTTGTGTAAGTCGCCGGGTCAACAAGATTTTCTTCTTCAAGAATTTTAGGCCAATGCTCTATCAGTAATTTTAGAAATTTGAAAGTGGTCTGCCAATGCATTGCATGCTCTTCCGGCACAAAATTTTCAAGTTTGTCCAGCGAAATGCCTTCAATCTGCATCCGATCAAGCATAGCAGCTAACGCGTTTGCTAATCCAACGGATCCCTTATAATTATTGCCTACGCCTTCTCTACTCTCGCGGTTTTCGCCGTCTAGCTCCATGAAACGCTCTACCAATTGAGTTAGAAGTAATCGCCTTCGTAGTCGCGATATGACTTTTTTTTGACTAATATTTTCAACATTCAAGGGATCCATATAGTTACCAAAGAATAGTTCTTCGTCCATTAGGTCGCCTAAGGGTCGGATAGTGGGCAGGATTACTGTCCCGTTATCGAAAAAACCCTTGATACAACTTGCAAAGTTCGCGACTGAACGCTGCGTTGGTAAAAAGAAGATACTTTGGGCAAGTACTTCCCGATCAAAGCTTATTTTCTTGAGAAAACCAAAAGCTAATACGTCAAGGAAAGGAAAATTTGGATCAATCGTATAAACTTTCGGCCTAGACATATTTGACCTTAAAAGAAGGGAGCATTCTTTGCATGTCCGTTGGCAAACTTCAACCTGGCAAATTCTAAGTCGGAAGGAGTGCTTATATGATACCATAGTCCATCGTGAACAACCCCCACTAATCGCTCACGCCCGATCGCTTCATTATAAAACCAATTTAATGAAAAGGCGCCGTCAGGCGTATTCACAAAAGATAAAGGGTTAATTATTGATAGCCCCATGTAAGCAAAAGGAGAAACCATTTTTTCTTTTCGTCTACTTAAAATGCCATCTTGGTTCATAAAAAAATCACCAAACCCGTCAAAATTTTCGGCCTTGACTGTGGGGGTTAACATCAGCAGAGCATCCATATGATTGGAATTCCACTTTTCCGCTAGATGCAATAGTGTGTTTTTCATTCCATCAACCCATACACTGTCGCCATTGATGATAAAAAAGGGTTCTTTCCCCAAGTGGGGTAGAGCGTTCATAACGCCGCCACCAGTTTCTAACGGCAACTCCTCTTCTGACAAGATAATCCTATCATCTTTCCTAGCGCCAACGTGTTCAACAATGACTGATGCTAAATGTGATACATTTATTATGATTTTGGTGACCCCAACATNGAATAANTTGTCAATNGACCGGTCTAATATTGTTTTNCCNAGAATTACNAACATTGGCTTTGGTATTCTCTCAGTTAAAGGTAACATCCGNCGACCNTGGCCCGCCGCNAATATCATTGCAGTCTTGGGTATCTCTACGAGTGAAGAAGGAAGTTGCTCTATGAACATTAAAAGTTATCGTTCATCGTTATCTCATTTTCAATAAAACCCTGGGGAACATTTTTATCTAGCCAAGCGCGGATTTCACCTAAAGCTTCAAATTGTAAGTTGGCTAATGTATACCTCCACAGTCTTGGTATGTGGATAAGATATTTGCTGTTTCGGTAAAGAATATCTTGCCTTGTAAAAATACCAAAGACTTTGAGAGCACGCTGTGTTCCCAATATATAGTAAGACTTCATAAAATTATTTCTATTATCCACTCCCTCAACCCCATCAAAATATCTATCAAGCATTAATGAACTGATTTCATCACTTATGTTGCGTCGTGAGTCTTGCAACAAGGAAACTAGGTCGTAACTAGCCGGCCCTACAACAGCGTCTTGAAAGTCTAAAAGGCCACACCTACGGACACCATCCCTTTCGGCAAGGACCATAAGATTATCTACGTGGTAGTCACGGAGTACCAATACTGTCCTACAAGATTCAATATACGTTAAGCACTGTCTCCAGGCCTCAAAAAAACGTCTTTTTTCTTTTTCCGAAATATCTAATCGTAATCTTCCTTCCAAATACCAGTCTATAAATAGTGATAATTCATTTTGTAACTTTTTTTGATCGTAGGAAGGTAAGTCTACCCTCTCTTCGAGGCTCTTTAAATTATGTATCTCTATCAAAACATCTATAGCATTTTCATAAAGATTAGTTTCTTTAGAGCTATCAGAAAGAGCCTTGGTATACGTTTCATTTCCAAAATCCTCGAGCAGCAGGAATCCGTTTTGCACATCTTTGTCCAAAATTTTTGGAGCACTAAACCCTAACGAGTTTAATAGATCAGACATTTGAATAAATGGATTCACCTCCTCCTTGTCCGGTGGGGCATCCATAACAACTAAATTATTCGTTTTGGTTTGCACCCTGTAATACTTTCGAAAAGAGCAATCGTCTGCCAAAGGAAGTAATTTGAGATGGCTTATCCCAGTGTGTTTAAGAAATTCATTTAAGAGCAACTGCCGGCTATCTTGATTTGAATTTACTCTGCCTATCATATTAACTAGCCTTCTATGGAGTGCGCGAGCGACAACCAACGGCTTGAACCAAACAGGTCCATGTAACGTTCGCTTGCCCCTTTACCAAATTGTAGATAAATTTCTAGCCTGTCCTGCGGCAAGGAAGGTAAAGATAATTCGGGCCATTCTATCAAAAAAACACCTATTGCAAGGGCGTCTTCTAATCCAAGCTCCTCAATTTCTGAGTGGCATGATATACGGTACAAATCGACGTGAAAAATTTCTAGACCAACTTTATTCCTTTTCGCATGATAATGTTGAATAAGTGTGTAAGTTGGGCTTGGAACCGGCTCATCATCGGACGTTAGAGTCCGAATGAAAGCTCTTGCAAAACTAGTTTTGCCTACTCCTAAATCTCCATTTAAGCAAATTACATCACCTGGTTTGACCTCAGCCGATAGTAATGATGCGATTCTATGTGTGTCTTTTTCTCCCTCAAGAGGGAATTTATCTATCAATTGATTATCTATCATATCGCCGAAATAGCTTCTCGTGCCAGCAACAATTAATCCACCACTACAAGACTACCGACATCAAATGTTTCTTCAAGCGGCTAAGATGGGCTTAGTGGTGCTTTGGCTTTCCTGCTAATAGGCCGGCATTGATAATTTAATACAAGCATCGAATCGGTTACGCTTATTAGAAAAATACAGTGTCTCTAGGTTAATAGACGGACGTTTCATCCAAATCTGGATGATGCTTAGTCCATTCTGTATTGCTTTCAAAACTCGCCGATATACGATAAGCCATTGTTTCATCAAATTGAGGTGTTATCACCTGCATCGACAAGGGTAAGCCTTCTGAATTGAACCCGATAGGTACAGCTAAAGCGGGGTTCCCCGTTACATTAAATGGCGTTCTTGCTTGCCTCGGATAAATTTTTTCGCACAAAGCGGAGTCCTCTATTGGAAATGCTGGCTCCATATTATTTATAGTTATAACCGCGTCAAACTTTTGAAAAATTTCATTAAACTCTTGCGTATACCTTGCCCTTGTACGAATTGCTTCTACGTAATCGACAGCGGTCAGTGCTGTTCCAGGCAGCAACCTACTTAAAAGCGACTCNCCATAGTCCTCAGGCCTAGATTTTAGCCAATCTTTNTGAATAGCACATGCCTCNGATAACAAGATGACNCTGTTNCAGGCCGCAAAATCCTGCAAGGGGCGGGTCGCTATTTCTTCNACGACTGCGCCNGACTTTTCTANNTTTGTTATTGCTGCTTCCANAGCATTTACCATCTCATCGCATGCAATCAGATCCTTCGTATAAAAATGCCTAATAATCCCTATTTTTAAACCCGAAACACCTCTATCTAAATCCTCACCAAAATCTGGAACGTTAACATCTGCACTAGCAGGGTCGTTTTTATCCCACCCAGATATAACTGAAAGGGCAAGNGCATTATCAGAAGTTGTCCGAGTTAAGGGCCCTACGTGATCTAATGAGAAAGACAATGGAATGACCCCTGAACGACTTACACGGCCATAGGTTGCTTTTATACCAAGCAGTCCATTCATAGATGCTGGATTACGTACAGACCCTCCTGTATCAGACCCTAAGGCTAGAGGAAGAAAACCAGCCGCTACTGCTGCACCNGAACCACTCGAAGAACCGCCAGGGAAATACTTTCTNTTCCANGCATTGCGTGCTGGCGGCCAAGGTAAGTCAAAAGAAGGGCCACCTAATGCAAACTCGTGGGTGGAAAGCTTGCCTAAAAGTATAGCTCCCGCCTCCTTAAGTTTCCCCGTCACAAAGGCATCTTTATCAGCCACATTATCCTTCAAAAGAACGGAGTGCGCCGTTGTATTCCATCCTTTTGCATCTATAATGTCTTTTAATCCAAAAGGAATACCGTGTAAGGGCCCCAACGCGTCCCCCTTCATGACACCTTCTTCTGCTACCCTTGCCTCTTTTAAAGCTTGCTCGGGCCTGAAACTTATAAACGTGTTGAAGTNTTTGTCATATTTATCTATCCGCTTTATTAGCGCATCAGTCAGTTCAACGGGGGAAAGTTTTTTATTTTTTATCAGTTTAACGGCCTCTAGAGCACTCAACCAATGTAATTCTGTCATGACNTAATTGCCCATGTNATTGCTCTAAAGACATGAGANGGCTCCTGCCACCAGCTGTTATTTCGGTCAAGTTTACTCGCCATATCAGATGCCTTTTTTGCGGCTTCATCGGCTTTTTTTGGACCTATTANAGCTGCTATACTTTCTGGTATATCGCGTTTTTCCATCATCTAAACTTTCATTTCTAGCACTACCTGATTTATTGTTCTTTACAATGGACCTAGTAATCAAAATTTCCAAGTACTAAACACTTTCATGGGATCATAATATGAATAAAACACGTCTTATGGCACAAGGTCACGAATATATGGCATCCGGTGGTCACCCGCTCGCCACACAGACTAGTATTTCAATTCTGGAAGCCGGGGGAAATGCAGTAGATGCAGCAGTAGCAGGAGCCATGGTTTTGGGCGTTGTTCAAAGCGATCTAGTAAACTTTGCAGGTGTTGCTCCTATCATGATCCGCTTCCCAAAAACGAAGAAAGTTATCACCGTTAGCGGGGTCGGGCGTTGGCCCATGGCAGCGAATATAGATCGTTTCATTAATGAGTTCGACTGCCACGTCCCAGATGGTATACTTAGAGCAATCATCCCAGCAGCGCCAGATGCATTTCTTACCGCATTAGAGCATTACGGCACCATGTCATTTAAGGAAATTGCAAGTGGCGCTATAAGTGCAGCGGAAAAAGGCTTCATAATGCATGAGCTGATGGCGCAAACCATTAGAGATAATGAAGCCCAATATCGGAAATGGTCATCAAATCGAGAAATTTACCTTCCCAATAACCGTCCCCCAAAAGTTGGAGATTTGTTTGTGCAGGCAGATTTAGCCAAAACATTACAATATATGGCTGACCAGGAAAGTGCATCAACGGGTTCTCGAGCTAATAAAATTGATGCAGCTAGACAGGCCTTCTATAGAGGCGACATCGCGCACGCTATCGCGAAGTTCCATAAAGAAAACGGCGGATGGATAACCCAGACGGATTTAGAACGCTTCAGAGTTACAATCGAGCCAGCCATCGAGGTGACCCGCAAAGGCACTACACTTTTTACATGTGGACCATGGTGCCAAGGCGTTAGTTTGGCACAGATGTGGAATCTTTTAAAAAATTCTGATTTGAAAGATTTAGGACATAACTCTGCTGACTATATTCATATTATTACGGAAGTTATTAAACTCGCGCTGTCAGACAGAGAGCATTATTTAGGCGATCCAGAATTTGTAGACGTTCCGTTGAAAAAACTACTGTCCAAGGACTATGGCGAAGAGCGCTACTCCATGATAAAAGAAAAATCAGTCTTGTCTGAAGAATATTTATGGGGAGATGACGCCACATTTGGTGAAACAAATAAGTTTTCCTTAGATACGTCATACATGTGTGCTGTGGATAAGGATGGCTTGGTGGCCTCTATAACTCCAAGTGATGGCTCCGCGAATACCCCTGTGCTACCAGGTTGGGGCATTAACCCGTCGTCTCGAGGGTCACAGTCGTGGGCCATCAGAAACCACCCNTCCAGTGTTTTCCCATGGAAACGGCCACGGCTTACCCCCAACCCGGCTATTGCTGTATTAAAGGACAGTTCGGTTATGCCTTTTGGTACCCCTGGTGCCGATGTACAAACGCAAGCAATGTTGCAGGTTTTATTAAACATTGTGGATTTCAATATACCCCTACAAGAGGCGGTAGAGTTACCGCGTTTTGCCAGTTATGATGCTCCAGATAGTTTTGAACCACATCAATATCAAAGAAGATTATTGAAAATAGAGGAAGACGTTGATAACCGTGTGAGAGAAACTTTAGTGGACTACGGTCACCTTGTAGAGTCCTGGCCTCGCCATACTTGGAAAGCTGGTGCAGTGTGTGCAATTTTGAATCAATCTAATCCCAGGTTGTTATTAGGAGCCGCCGACCCTAGACGTCCTTGTTTAGCATTAGGTTTCTGACAAAAAGCAGACAAGCCTATTGCGATACTGTTGCGCTTAGTGCTTAACTGCGAGATAGTTAAATATNAGCATTTTATAGAAATTACTTCAGGGGAGAGCTTTCATGTCCAAACGATCAACCAACTTAGAAACTTTTATGGAAGGTGTGATATCGCATAATCCTGGAGAGGTAGAATTTCACCAAGCCGTTCGCGAAATAGCNGCCGATATCATTCCTTGGTTGCAGGATTATCCTGAATATATGGAAGCTCAAGTATTAGAGAGAATGGCTGAGCCAGACCGCGTTATATCTTTTAGGGTATGTTGGGAGGACGATAGCGGTAATATCCGAGTAAATCGTGGATATAGAATACAAAATAACAACGCCATTGGACCCTACAAAGGCGGCATCCGGTTTCATCCATCTGTTAATCAGTCTATTTTAAAATTTCTCGCTTTTGAGCAAACTTTCAAAAACTCGCTAACAGGCCTCCCGATGGGTGGAGGCAAAGGGGGAGCTAACTTCAATCCAAAAGGTAAATCAGAGAATGAAGTCATGCGTTTCTGCCAATCCTTTATGACCGAACTCTACCGTCACATCGGGGCTGACGTCGACGTTCCTGCGGGTGACATTGGTGTTGGCGCGAGAGAAATTGGCTACATGTTCGGTCAGTACAAGAGAATAACAAACCATTTTACCGGTGTTCTTACTGGAAAAGGAATAGAATATGGCGGAAGTGAGATGCGCCCTGAAGCTACCGGTTACGGAGCCGCTTATTTCCTTGAGGAGATGCTCAAGACGAAGGGCGACAGCATAGAGGGTAAAAACGTACTAATATCCGGTTCTGGGAATGTTGCGACTTTTGCGGCAGAAAAAATCAATCACCGCGGTGGTAAAGTACTTACGCTGTCCGACTCAGCTGGATTTATTTACGATAAAGATGGAATTGATGAAGAAAAATTAAAGTGGGTAATGGAGCTCAAGAACGTCAAAAGGGGACGAATTTCAGAGTATGCCGACAAATTTAGTGGTGCTGAATATCACGCAGGTAAGCGTCCTTGGGGCGTGGCAGCAGATCTAGCGATGCCATGTGCCACCCAAAATGAAATTTTAGAAGACGACGCAAAAACTATGTTATCTAATGGAATAATGGCCGTCTCCGAGGGCGCTAATATGCCCACAGAAATCGAAGGCATACATCACTTCCTAGCAGCAAAAATATTGTTTGCTCCAGCAAAAGCAGCAAACGCTGGCGGTGTTGGCATGTCAGGTTTAGAAATGAGTCAGAATTCTGAACGTAGGTCGTGGAGTAATGAGGAGTTAAGTAAAATGTTACGCGATTTAATGATCGGCATACATAAGAATTGCAATGACGCCGGAATGCAAAAAGATGGCTGGTGTAATTATATGGCCGGATCGAATATAGCCGGTTTCAAGAAAGTTGCAGATGCCATGATGGCATTTGGTGTTGTTTGATCTCTAATTCTTGCTTCTAAGGGGGGCTCTATTTGAGCCCCTTCTTTTGTATACTTTTTTAGAAAAAACTCTTACTAACTCTCAAGACCTCTAATAATCACTCCATTTTCGGAGATAGATTACTCTTAATATTCAACTCTTTAAGTTGCTGCATACTGACCTCGCTAGGGGCATTCATCATCAAGTCCTCTGCTTTTTGGTTCATTGGGAACAAAATAACTTCCCTAATATTAGGTTCATTTGCGATTAACATAACAATACGATCTATTCCGGGTGCAAATCCGCCATGGGGGGGAGCTCCATAACGAAAGGCGTTGAGCATGCCACTAAACCTCTCCTCAACCTCCTCTTTGCTGTAGCCGGCAATAGAGAATGCTTTTATCATTACATCTGGCAAATGATTTCGTATCGCACCTGAAGATAATTCTATACCATTGCAGACGATATCATACTGAAAAGCTAANATATCTAACGGATCTTTTGTTTCTAGCGCCTCTAAACCACCTTGAGGCATAGAGAATGGGTTGTGTGAAAATTCTATTTTGCCAGTAACCTCATCTTTTTCGAACATTGGAAAATCAACGACCCAGCAAAACTTGTAAATATTTTGTTCTATAAGCTCCTGGTCAACTCCTAACTTCANGCGGGCATTTCCAGCTAANTTTGCAGCCTCAGTCTCCTTCCCAGCCGAGAAGAAAATTGCATCACCATCCCCCATTCCAGTGCGACCTTTGAGTGCCTCTAATACGTCGCTCGATATCCTAGACGCGATAGGCCCCCTACCNCCANCATCTGCAAGAATAATATATCCCATTCCTGGCGCTCCTTCGCTCTGGGCCCAAGAATTCATGCGATCACATATCGCTCTGCTCCCACATTTTGGTCCGGGTAATGCACGAACCACCCCACCATCAGCAACAGTTTTTGCAAAAATTGCAAATTCGCTATTCTCAAAAAGATCAGAAACGTCGCAAATTTCAATCGGGATACGCAAGTCTGGTTTATCTGTTCCGTATTTCAACATAGCCTCTGAAAATGGTATCCTCGGGAAAGGCTGAGGCACAGACCANGTCGTNAATTCTTCAAANACNCCTGCNAATACAGGTTCAATTTCAGAGAAAACGTCCTCTTGCTCAACAAAACTCATTTCCAGGTCTAATTGGTAAAATTCTCCAGGGGATCTATCCGCTCTACTGTCTTCATCACGAAAGCANGGCGCAATTTGAAAATANCGATCAAAACCCGACATCATNACAAGCTGTTTAAATTGNTGNGGNGCTTGCGGCAGGGCATAAAACTTACCAGGGTGCAATCTTGAGGGGACTAGAAAGTCTCTTGCTCCCTCTGGAGAGCTAGCGGTTAATATAGGTGTTTGAAATTCCACAAAGCCACGATCAATCATGCGCCTTCTAATTGAAGAAATTACGTTTGATCGAGTGATGATATTGTTGTGTATTCTCTCTCTACGGAGGTCAAGAAACCGATACCGTAGTCTNAACTCCTCGCCAGCATCTTCTTCGGNGTTTACTTGAAGAGGAACCAAATCAGCCGATGACTGGATTTCAAATATATCGATACGCAGCTCGATGTGACCAGTCGGGATTTTAGGGTTAATTGTCTCTTCATCCCGCCGCAAAACTTGCCCCGTGATTGTTACCACACTTTCAACTCTGACTTTTTCTACATCCGAGAAAGATTTATCCTCAATATCTACAACGCATTGAGTAATACCGAAATGATCTCGCAAATCTAAAAATACAAGTTGCCCGTGATCTCTTCTTCTATGTATCCAGCCTGATAATCGTGCTGTTTCACCAACATTTTCGGGCCTTAGTTCATTGCAGTTATGGGTTCTGTAGCGATGCATGGTTTCCACCTTGGTAAAAGTATCCCAACCGACTGTCTCCTTAAGCGTTAAGTAACGCGACGGCACTGATGTAACAAGAGAAAATGCGCATTTTAGACAAATTTTGTTAACACAAAGGAGTTTGTCTTTTTTAAAGCTGTCTGTTTTTTATGCCTAGACTGGAATAAGCGGTGC
>FUFK010072508.1_pt1 | contig 16588 bp, 17 predicted proteins | sample 1021851 | NCBI WGS metagenome assembly FUFK01 (sample SAMEA51879418, study PRJEB19060) | metagenome | reverse complement strand
TATGACTTAAAGTTAAGATCAGACCAAACATTGGTGTATAATTACCAAAAAACATCAAATAAAGATCGAATATATAAAGCTTTTTCTTTTGCAAAGGAATTGCAGGCATTATAGTAGAAACATGGGTGTTTTATCTGGATATAAGATAATCGAATTATCAGGGATTGGGCCAGGGCCATTGTGTGGAATGTTGTTTGCCGATCTTGGTGCTGAGGTTATTCGTGTTGATAGAAAAAATACCGTTATGCCTAATCAACAACCAAAATTTGATATTACAGGAAGAAGTAAGAAATCTATTTGTTTAAATTTAAAGGATCCCGAGTCTAAAGAGGTTTTATTTAAATTAATAAAAAATGCAGACGCACTAATAGAAGGTTATCGACCAGGGGTAACTGAAAAACTAGGGATTGGACCTGAAGAATGTTTAAAACAAAATGAAAAGTTAGTTTATGGAAGAATTACTGGTTGGGGTCAAAATGGTCCTCTAGCACAGGCAGCTGGTCACGATATTAATTATATCGCATTAGCAGGTGCTCTATATTCAATTTGGGGTGAAAATAAACCATCAATACCGCTCAATTTAATTGGTGATTATGGAGGAGGTACTATGTTTCTTGCATTTGGTGTATGTGCAGCTTTACTGTCAGCAAATAGAACGGGTAAAGGACAAGTAGTTGATGCCGCTATGATTGATGGAGTTTCCGTTCTTACATCAATATTTCATAGTTTATCTCAGTCAGGAGTATGGAATGTAAATAACAGAGGTAATAATTTATTTGATGGCGGCGCGCCCTTTTATCAAGTCTATGAGACAAAAGACAACATGCACGTCTCAATAGGTTCTTTAGAGCCTCAATTTTATCAACTCTTAATTGATAAATTAAATCTTGGTGATGAATTTAAAAATCAAATGCAATTAGATCAGTGGGATAATATGAAAAGTAAATTAGCTGAAATATTTAAAACTAAAACAAGGGATGAATGGGATGAAATCTTTGAAGGGTCTGATGTTTGTTATTCACCAGTTCTCTCTATCGAAGAGGCAGCTAATCATAAACACATGAAGGCGCGTGATAATTTTGTAAATATTAACGAAGTACGCCAACCATCACCAGCACCACGTTTTAGTGTTACACCATCCGAAAAACCATCTCCTGCACCTGAAGTTGGTCAAGATAACAAAAGTATAATGCTTGATATTGGTTTTTCTGAGGAACAAATCAAAGAATTAGAAAATAAAGGAGTTTTATTATAGTGCCTAGTTTCGATGTTGTTAGCAGAGTTGAAATGCAGGAAGTTGATAATGCTATATCTAATTCAATGAAGGAAATTGGACAGAGATATGACTTTAAAGGTTCTGCTTCAAAACTAGAGAGAACTGAGGGAGGGATTATTTTATTATCTGAAGATGAAATGAAGGCTAAACAGGTATTGGATATTCTAATTTCAAATTTAATAAAACGTAACGTTGACCCAAAGGTAATAAAACTTAAATCATCTGAAAGTGCATCTGGCAATACAATCAGACAAAATTACGATTTATTAGAGGGTATTGACCAAGAGGTGGGTAAAAAAATTACAAAATTAATCAAAGAGTCAAAATTGAAAGTGCAAGCAAAAATTCAAGGAAATGAGCTAAGAATAAGTGGTGCAAAAAAAGACAATTTACAAGAAGCCATATCTAAAATCAAAGAGTTAAAATTAGAATTACCTCTTCAATATATTAATTTTAGAGACTGAATTATCTTAATGGTTGGTCTGTTGTTATTTCTTGTTCTTTAATTTTCTCTCTATACAAAATAAATATTCCGGCTGAAACAATAATTAATATCCCAATTATTGTTCTCAATGAAACAGTTTCACTCCAAATAAACCAGCCCAATAGTACAGCCCAAATTAAAAATACATACTCAAATGGTGCAACAATATAAGGTTTACCGTATCGATATGCGTTGAAAATAAATACAAAACCAAAAATTACACAAACACCAACTAAAAATAACATCAACAGAGTTGTTGCATCATTGAAGGACCAGTATCTAAATAAAAATTCTAAAATTTCATTTCCAGAATTATCCATATCTAAATAAAAACCAGAATAGGTAATTATGGGACATAAAATTATAGTGGCGATGTATACATGAAGTGTTTGTGTATAAACATTATCCTCATTTGATGTATATTTTATTATAATCATACTACCTGAATATCCCGCAGCACATAGTATTGGAAATATCATGAATATATTAATGGTCTCGAAATCTGGTGAAACGATGAGCATTACACCTGCAAAACCATAAATGATTGTTAGCCATCTAATGATGCCAACTTTTTCTTTCAGAAAAATAGAAGAAAATATAGTAATAAAGAATGGCGCTGTAAAAAAAAGAGCGGTTGTAACTGCAAAAGACAAGTACGCAAGACCAATATAATAAAATACGAACGCAAAAATAAACATTATTGTTCTAAAGATTGTTAATTTTGGGTAATTAGTTGTCCAAATAAGTTTTTGGCCTGTAAAATAAAAAAATAGCACAAGAAGAACAATAGCAATGACACTTCTTGCAAACATGACCTGAAGTATTGATATATCAACAGCTAATAATCTTACTGCAGTATCTTGAAATGCAAAAGCAGTCATGCCCATTAAAATATATGCTATTGCTAAAAAATTATTCTCTTTTGCCATTAATAAAATATTAATACATTAGTTTTAGTAATAAAATATATTAATTGTTCTATAAGATTTGATATTAAATAATCTGCTAGTCAAAAAATATTGAGCAGTATAAAAAAAGTAATTTATTATGGTAAAAATTGATATTGAATACGACTATATCATTGTTGGCGCTGGATCTGCTGGCTGTGTATTAGCGAATAGATTGACCTCAAATTCAAAGAATACNGTCCTTCTTCTTGAAGCGGGTGGGGAAGACAAATCCTTAACCTTAAAGATGCCTGCTGCTGTTTTATCGAATCTTAAAAGCACTAAACACAATTGGGCATTTAAAGGTGAGCCAGAACCCGAACTAAATGGTCGTCAACTTCAACATGACCGCGGTAAAACCCTTGGTGGCTCATCATCAATAAATGGAATGGTCTATATAAGAGGAAACACACTTGATTATGAGGGTTGGAGACAAATGGGATGCGATGGATGGGGATACGCAGATGTCTTGCCATATTTTAAGAAAATGGAATGTTANAGTGGAGGNGGGGATGATTTTNGAGGTGAGTCAGGTCCATTAAAGGTACATAGAAGCATTCCCAAAGACCCACTTTCATTGGCTTTTATTAATGCAGGAAAAGAAGCAGGATATAAAGAAACAGATGATATAAGCGGATTTTGCCAAGAAGGTTTTGGTATATTTGATCGGACAGTATTCAACGGTGAACGATGGAGCGCATCAAAGGGTTACCTTGATCCGATACGTAATAGAAAAAATTTAACAATTTTAACAAATGCGCTTGTTTGCAATTTAAATTTTNAAGATAACACAGCAGAAGGCATATGTTTTAAAAATAAAAATAATGAAATAGTAAATGTAAAGGCAAAAAAAGAAGTAATTCTGAGTGCTGGTGCAGTTGGATCACCACACATACTTATGCTCTCAGGAATTGGGCCAAAAGAGCATTTAGACTCAATAGGAGTTAATACATTAGCTGATTTACAAGGTGTTGGACAAAATCTTCAAGATCATCCTGATTTTATTATGAAATATAAATGCTTAAAACCTGTTTCACTTTGGCCAAAAACAAAGAGATTAAGTAGTATAGGATCTGGCATCCAATGGCTATTAACTAAAGAGGGTATGTGTGCATCTAATCATTTCGATACTGTTGCATGTGTAAGATCAGCACCTGGTGTTGAGTACCCTGACTTACAATTATGTATTTCACCAATTGCCATGAAAGACAATAGTTGGGAACTGCTTCAAGAACATGCATTTCAAGTTCACGTCGGTTTGATGCGAACTCACAGTCGTGGTAAGATCGAATTACGATCAAAAAATCCTGCTGATCCGCCTCGCATTCTTGTTAATTATCTCAAAGACAAACGTGATAGAGAATTGTTACGTAAGGGCATTCATTTGGCGCGCGAACTACTTAATCAACCTGCTTTTTCAAACATAAAGGGTGATGAAATCTTTCCTGGTGAAAACTACAAATCAGATGACGAACTTGATGCAAAATTAAATTCCAACATTACGAGTCAATGGCACTTGTGCTGCACGGCACGCATGGGGCTAAAAACAGATAAATATGCAGTTGTTGATAATCAAGGCAGAGTTCATGGTATNAATAGTTTGCGTGTTGTTGATGCTTCGATTATGCCTTTTGCGACAAATGGAAATACAAATGCACCAACAATTATGATTGCTGAAAAAATAAGTGACAATATATTGGGTGATAAGCCTCTGCCTCGAATAGAATTAAAAACTTGGCAAAGTCCTANCTATCAGATGTATCAAAGGTAAGTATTTAGATCGTAAAATATTAATACATAAGTATTAGTGTTAAAATATACTAATTACTCACTCAAATTTCATACTTAACATAAAGTCAATCAATAATTTGTTTACAAAGGAGATCTTATGTTACACATAAGCAAATGGGAAAGACAAGAAAATGCAAGCAGNGATAAACTGGGAACAGCTGCATTGAATTTGTGTAAGGTTGCAAAAAGTACTGATGGAGTTCATTCAGCAAAGTTCTATTGGCCAAATCCAAATATGGTTGCATTCGTAGTTGAAGCTGAAACAGGCTCATGGGGAATTGGAGCTGAGCCTACGGGTGAGGCAATGAAGGCATTTTTTGATTTAGGTGATGCCGCATCTTGCGTGATGGATGAAACATGGGTTGATGCTAGTCTTGGTCAAAAAAGGTCTGATAGAGCAGGCTAATAGAAATTCTTCTGGCGGAGAGGGTGGGATTCGAACCCACGAACGAGTTTCCCCGTTGCTGGTTTTCAAGACCAGTGCTTTCAACCGCTCAGCCACCTCTCCCTTGAAGAAATTAATTTATTGAATTTATTATTTAAAACAATAATTAATTTAGAAATCCAACTTTGCTGATTGTATATACAGTTAGTAGTGAAATTGCAGTACAAAGTGCCATACCCCATGCAATATCTGAAATAACAATAGTCCAGTTAAATACATTAAACACCGCTTTTACAGTTAGTGCATATGTTGCGTAAGTAGCAAGTCCATACATAGCAGCTGGCACTATTACACTTGTTAAAGAAGCATTCTTAAATGGAGCNACTACAAANTAAACTAGCCCGAGTACAAATATTAGATAAAAAATTACAGCGGAAGTTATATCGAGATTAATTTTTAGATTATCTGGAAGATTTTTATTATAAATACGTACAACAAATGTTTGAATACCGATTGTATCGATTATCAAAAAGTAAAATAGGGTAGTCAAATAGAGTTTTATCATAGACAATTAAATTAATGAATAAACAAGCTTTGATCAATGCATTATTTAGTTCATTAGGAGCTTTTGTGTGTATAGGATTTTTAGCATATTTAAATTCTTCAATTGAAGGTGCGATATGGCTTATACCGCCCTTTGGCGCATCAATGGTTTTAGTCATGGCTGTTTATGATAGCCCGCTAGCAAAACCTAAAAATTTAATACTTGGCCATATACTATCAGCACTGTCTGGGGTAATTATTTTTTATCTTCTCGGTAATACGTTTATCTCATTAGGCTTAGGAGTGGCTTTAGCTGTTTTTGTAATGATGATAACTAACACCGTACATCCTCCAGCAGGAGCAAACCCAATAATTGTGATATTAACTGGCCAGAGTATAAGCTTTGTTTTCTTACCTGTTGCTGTTGGGGCTTTTATAATTGTTGTTTTTGCTTATTCGTATAACAGGCTTCTTAAGAGAAATTATATCTAAGAGATTTTATTAAGCTTTTCTACTTCAGTGCAATACTGATCAATAAAAGCCGATCTCATTGGATTTGGAGGCAAGCGATCGAATTTAAACGATTCAATGTTCTTTAGTTGATTTGTAGAGATTTTTGTTTTTGAAGCGATGGTTTTTAAATCTATTGAGATAGATTTTCTTAATTTTGAAATTTCCTTAATTTTATTTACNAGCTCTTCGTCCATATCAGTTTTGCTGTTATCAAGTTTTTTATATGGCATGACAAACATTCCAGTTTCATTTTGTACCATATAAGTGATTTCTCCAAGTGTTAATTTGTAGGTGCAGAAAAACCGCACCTACATTGGGCTTTAAATTAATTATCTAATAATATGGTTTAAAATTAAAGCTTATAAATACCCATTTTGGGTTATCTTAACGATCTATATTTTACTTGGACCTTCAAATAAAACGTCAGCTTTTTTTAATCTATCAATTAATGTTGACCCTAGGCCAGTTGAAGTAGTTAAGACACCACCAGCGTTGGTATTGGGGAGATTTTCANTATTTAATGCAAGACATAGAGCGGACTCGCATATTAATTTAGCNGTNGATTTATAACCGGGATCACCTTTGCAAAACATCCTCAATTTATATTTTTCGTTATTTTTATTTTTTCCGATAAAAATACTCTCAAACCAACCATTTTCTCTTGTTTTTTTATCAGGTCCATTACCAGCTTTAGTAAATAATTTTCTAAAGAGACCACTTATTGGACTTATTAACATCAGCCCAAAAACAGCAAGTCCGGCTGTCACAAGAAATGCAGAACTGTATTTTTTTAACATCATATATTCTTGATATTTAAATTCACTTCCATAACTTGCCTGATTTTTATCATGGATTTCAGAGCTTCTTCTGACAACNCTAGTGTTTGCAATTGCCATAACAAAGGGCGCTGACCATAATTTAATATCATCGATGTATTTTATTTTGAAATTATCCTTATTTTCAGAAATATTTTGAGTTTTTATATATTCCTTTGAATTGAGTAAAAATGGATGTCCCATTGAATATTTGCTTTTGTAGTTACGCATGGAAAATGCACTTTCAATCGTGCCACCACTTACACCTCCATTACCTCGATGATAACCATCAATTCTCTGTANCTCTTGATTGAGACTTCTTTGNAAGTAAAAGCACCCCATATCTGATGGAATAGAGTCATAACCACATGATGGAATNATTTTTATTTGCTTTTTTTCTGCTGCNTCGTGATGTTTATCAATAAGATCACGTACCCATATATTTTCCCCAGTAATGTCTAAATAATGAGTTCCAGCTTCAACGCATTGTGTAACTAAATTATCGCTATACTTGTTAAATGGGCCAGCTAAAGATGCAATAACACGCGTTTTGGAAGCAATTTTTAGTAAATTTTCACTATCTTCACTGTCTGCAATAAAATAATCAGGTTTACACTTACTATTNTTGGATATGTTGACTAATTTATCCTCATTACGTCCCGCTATAGCCCAATTTAGGTCGCTATAGTTTTCATCTAAGTACTCAACAGCTAATCTTCCGGTAAAACCAGATGCCCCATAGATTATTAAATCGTATTCTCTATTCATATTTATGTAATATTTGCAAAATTATGTTAAAATTATCGTATGTTAGACTGGATAATAGGTGGCCTAGTAACGATCTCATTCTTATATCTACTTTATTGGGCATTGACACTGATTTTTGCATAAAGTGATTGAGTTTTTAATTTCATTATTTCAAGACCTTTCACTTATATTTTATGCATTTTCATTCATTATTTTGATTTTGATAGTGGGAGCGTATTTATTTAATTTTTTTAAAAATATTAAGTAAAATCAGTATATTATAATATTATATTCAAATAATACTTTAATATTAATTTTTATTAAAAATTTACTTTATTAAAATGATACAAAATATTGATTATATTGACAAAAATAGAATTACTCGAGGTATAGTTGCAAATGCTAATAATGATTTGATTCTGAAGACAATTATGGATGCAGAAAGTCAAAAATTAATAAATCCAGTACTCATAGGAAATATTGAATTTATGACAGCCTTCATTGATAAGCATGAGTGGTCATTATCAAAAGATAAATTAATTGAGAGTTATTCAGAAGAAGAGTCATCAAAAATTGCCTGTGAGGTAGCGAGTAGGGACACCGGTTTAGAAAAAAATATAATCATAAAAGGTCATCTTCATACAGATGTTTTGATGGGTGAGTATATAAAAAAAGAATATAATTTAAGAATAAGGGGNAAGCGCTTAAGCCACATTTGGTTTATGACTTTTCCAAATGATTCACGTAATCCAATTATTATTACTGATGGTGCTTTGAATATATCCCCAAGTTTGGAGACAAAAAAACATATTTTATCGAATGTACTCGATTACATTAAAAAAATTTCTTCTTTCAATCCATATGTTGCCGTTTTATCAGCAACCGAAGAGAAACTAAAGCAAATGCCAAGCTCTATTGAAGCACATGATCTCGTTGAATGGGCAAAAATTAATTATTCAGATACTCCTGTTGAAGGACCTTTTGCTTTAGATAATGCTATTTCACAAGAGTCAGCAAAAATAAAAGGAACACTAGGGAAAGTTCCAGGTAATGCCAATGTTATTATTGTTCCAAATATAGAAACAGGAAATGCACTCGTAAAATCTCTTGTACATTTTGCGAACGCTACTGCTGGAGGATTTGTAATTGGCGGTAAAAGTCCTGTTGTTATAACAAGTAGATCAGATGATGAAAAATCTAGAATGGCATCTATAATAAATGCTGTAATTTGTACCTATTAATTATTTAAAAGCTTGATTTAAGTCCTCTATAAGATCATCACTGTCTTCTATGCCAACAGATAATCTGACAAGCTTTTTGGGCACTTGATTAAAGGATTTATCGTCTAAATATGCATGTGTCATTAAAGCAGGGGACTCAATTAAAGACTCAACTCCCCCCAAACTCTCAGCTATAGTAAAAATTCTTAATTTACGCATAAACTTGGATATTTCTGACATATTCCCATCATAGATAAAAGTGATCATTCCACCAAACCCGTTCATTTGTTTAAGCGCAATATCTTTCTGTTTATGATTTGGTAACCCAGGATACGTTACGTTTAATGCTTTTTTATGTGATCTTAAAAAGCGAGCAACTTTAATTCCATTTTCATTATGTTTTTTCATTCTAATAGCTAGTGTTTTAATTCCTCTCAAGGTAAGAAAACAATCAAAAGGACTTGGAACGGCGCCCGTAGAATTTTGTATTAGGGCTAATTTTTTCTCAAGTTTTTTATTCTTTCCAATTACCAAGGCTCCACCAATAACATCAGAGTGACCGTTGATATATTTTGTTGTCGAGTGATTAACAATATCAATTCCATGCTCAAGCGGTCTTTGATTGTAAGGTGTGGCAAATGTATTATCACATACAGTTATAAGCTTATTTTTTCTTGCAATACGGGCTATTCTTTTTAAGTCCGTAATTTTAAGCAGTGGATTTGTTGGAGTTTCAATCCAAATCATTTTTGTATTCTTTTTAATTTCTTTTGAAAAATTTGTATTTAAATCAACGAATGTGAATTCAATATTTGATGACTTGCTCTTAATTTCATTAAACAACCTAAAAGTACCACCATATAGGTCATCAAAAGCAATTACATGATCTCCAGGCTTTAAAAGATCTAAAACCGCTGTTTGAGCCGCAACCCCTGAAGCAAATGCAAATGCTTTATATCCACTTTCCAATTCAGCAATTGAATTTTCTAAAACTTCTCTTGTAGGATTTTGACTTCTTGAATATTCATATCCTTTNTGCTCCCCAGGTCTATCATGAGCATAAGTGGATGTTGCATAAATAGGAGTCATTACNGCTCCAGTTAATGGATCCGTTTTAACTCCAGCATGNACTGATAAAGTATCAAGCTGATTTATTTTTTTTATATAAGNTTTTTTTCTTTTAACCATTCTTCATTATACGCTGTATTTAAATATTTTTCACCATTATCACAAACAAATGTAACTACATTTTTTTCTTTATCTTGGTCCTTGCAATATTTAATTGCCGCTGAAATAAGAGTTCCACTTGATGAGCCTCCCAANATTCCCTCTTTCAAAGCCAATTCTCTAATCATGCTAAATGCTTCTTCGTTCGTAACTTCATAAGCTTTTTTTATATACTTTAATTCTAAAGTNTCAGGAATGAAATCTTCACCTATACCCTCAACAAGCCATGAATAGTCTGCTTTTTTTAATGGTTTGTTTTCAACAGCATCTTTAACTATTGAACCTTTTGGATCTGCAAGAACCATTTCGGTTTTTGGACTATGCTCTGAAAAAAATTTACCTAAGCCTGAAATTGTCCCTCCTGTACCAACCCCACAAACAACAGCATCAACATCATTACTCATTTGATCCAGAATTTCTGGACCAGTTGAATATTCATGAGCCTGGGGATTTGACATATTTGTAAACTGGTTGGCCATAAATGAATCAGGAGTATTATTTGCAACTTCTTTAGCCACATTTACATAATGCTCAGGACTATCAGGTCCCACATCACTTCTTGCCAAAATAACTTCTGCGCCGAGAGATTTAAGATGAAGTATTTTGTTATGGTTCATCTTATCAAGAATTACAACTTTTGACTTATATCCTTTTAAAAGTGCAATCAATGCTAGACCAAGGCCAGTGTTACCAGCTGTAGCTTCAACAACTGTTGATCCTTTCTTTAACTTTCCTTGAGCTTCAGCATCCTCAATGATTCTTAGAGCCACTCTATCCTTTATGGATGAGCCTGGATTAAGGCTTTCCATTTTAAGAAAAAGATTACATTTTCCGGTGTCTAAATTTTTAGCTTGAACAATCGGAGTATTACCAATTAAATCAACCAATGACTTTATTTTCTTCATCAAATTTAATTATTTATATTTCTAAATTAGTTAGTTTATTTACTGCAATAACAGTATTTACTATAATTAATTTATCCTCATTGCAAGCAGATGAACAAGGATCTTTTGAAGATTGGCTTATTTATATTGAAAATCTCGCACTCAAAGAGGGGATCTCNAAAGAAACAATAAATAATAGCATCAAGAATATTACACAGAATGAAAGAGTATTAGAACTTGATAGATCACAGCCTGAATTTACTCTTACGCTTGAGAAATATTTATCGAATACTACTCCCGCAAGTAGAGTAAAAAAGGGAAAAAAGCTCTATAAAGAAAATAAAAATATTCTAGAAAAAGTTTCAAATGAATTTGGTGTTCAACCACGCTTNCTTTTAGCTCTATGGGGCATAGAAACAAGTTTTGGTAAATTTACAGGATCGTTTAATGTAATACGTTCACTNTCAACATTATCTCACGATCTTCGTAGAAGAGACTTTTTTACTGAAGAGCTAATTAATGCACTTAAAATTATTAATGAAGGACACATTGATGCAGAGAATATGATGGGTTCTTGGGCAGGTGCAATGGGTCAAAACCAATTTATGCCCTCTAGTTTTCTAAGTTACGCAATTGATTACAATGAGGATGAAAAAAAAGATATTTGGACTACCCTAGACGATGTATTTGCATCTTCCGCTAATTATTTAAGCAGCTCAGGATGGGATAATAATCTTACGTGGGGCAGGGAAGTCATTACTACTAAACCTATAAATAAGGACCTTATTACTACTTCTGCAAAAAAAATAGAAATTTCAANAAAATTATCTGAATGGTCAGAATTAGGAGTTTTAAAAGCAAATGGAGAAAAACTTCCAAATAGAAACTTAGATGCATATTTAGTATTTCCTGAGGGCGAAGATGGAAAAAAATTTTTAGTATATGAAAATTTCAAAGTCATCATGAAGTGGAATAGATCACTTTTTTTTGGAATATCAGTTGGTACTCTTTCTGATATGATAGAATATCATTGATGAAATATATTTATTTATTATTAATTCTTTTATTATCACAATGCGCTGCTGTTAATATNGTTCCATTAGCAATTGAAGATAATAATAAGANCAAAAATATCTCTTTAATAGAAAAATATATTGAAGAACCTTACCAAGTTGATGGTAAATGGTTTTATCCGAGAGATTATAAATCGTTTATAGAAGTAGGAATTGCTGAAATTGAGATTGAATTAAACAATGGCGACTTGACAACAAATAAGGAATTTTTTCATAATGACGTANATTCTGGATCTCATAGATCACTTCCATTGCCATCAATACTTNNGGTTACAAACTTAGAAAACGGNAGAACAACNAANGTNAGAGTCAACAATAGAGGAGCATATTCATCTACGCATATAATAAATTTATCATCAGGAGTATTTAAAGAATTAAATTTGAATAGCGGAGGTGGGTTAGTGAAGATAGAACTAATTAATACAAACGAAAGNTTTATTCTNTCTGAAACACAAACTTTTGAAGAGGAGAAGAAGGTNGTAGAAGCACCTATNTCAGATGTNGTTGTGATAGATGCTGAAATTCCTAATACAGAAATAGTTACTAATGTGTCTGATATTCAGACTATAGAGAAACGACAATATAATGAAATATATCTAAATATCGCAACATTTTCATTTTTAGAAAANGCAAAAATTGTNTTAGATGAGTTATCGAATTTCAAAGCTAAAGTCTATAACATGACAACTANTGGNGGNACTCAAATATTTAGAGTACTNATTGGGCCATATGAAGACGTAAATAAGTTAATCAANGATCTCAAAGATGACACATTTAAAAAATATGAAGATTTATCAATATTTTTAATATAAAAAGATAATATGCATTTACTTAGANTAGTAATNTTTTACCTAATATTTATTCCAATTCCTTTTGTACAGGCGTCATTTATAGATACTGAAGCTGAAACAGCNGTAATTATTGATGCCACTACAGGTAAAGTTCTTTTTGAAAAAGAAATGAATAAAAAAACATATCCAGCCTCAATGACAAAAATCATGACNACATTAATAGTATTTGAGAAATTATCTAACGGAACTCTATCTTTAGATGATAAATTTCTTGTTTCAGAAAAAGCTTGGAGAGAACGAGAAGGCTCGTCTATGTTTGTCGAAGTAGATAAAGAAATAAGAGTTGAAGACTTATTAAGGGGAATTATTGTTCAATCTGGAAATGATGCTTGCATAGTTATTGCTGAAAATATTGCAGGATCCGAGGAAGCTTTTGCTATCATTATGACATCCAAAGCTAAAGAAATTGGTATGTTGAATACAAATTTTACTAACTCAACAGGTATGCACAGCAACGACAATTATTCGACTGCATANGANATNGCAATTTTATCTCAATATTTAATCAATGANTTTCCAGAGTANTATCATTTATTTGCCGAAACNGAATTTGAATGGTCTGGAATAAANCAAAAAAATAGAAATCCATTATTATANAAAAAGATGGGTGTNGATGGCCTTAAAACAGGTCATTTATCAATTTCAGGTTANGGACTTGCAGCATCTGCNGTTGAAGGAAATCGAAGAGTAATTTCTGTAACAAACGGTTTTAGNACACAGCAAAAAAGGTCTCAGGGCTCATCAAGACTTATTACTTGGGCATTTAGAGAATATGAAAATATTGAGCTATTTAAAAAGTCTCAAGAAATTGACTTAATCAAGGTTCCTGGTTCAAATGAATCGTTGTCATCAGTTAGCGCTTCGTCAGATATAATTTTAACAGTTCCTAAAACAAAAAATAAGAGTTTGGATTTTAGTATTGAGCTGGATAGTCAAATAAGTTTCCCAGTTGCCGCTGGAACAANAATTGGACAATTAAAAGTAAACATACCNAATGAGNCATCTGAGTATTTTGATATTTATTCTACAAATGAACTAAAAAGGACAAATATTTTTTCTAGGTTTTTTAGCTACATTTATCAATCTATTGTTAATTTATTTGTCTGATAGGTGATTAATTCACGATTCATATCTTTTGAGGGCGGAGAAGGGTCTGGCAAATCAACNCANATNAAACTNCTTGCTAAAANATTATCAAAAAAAAGAAAGGTTATAATTACTAGAGAGCCAGGCGGGACTAAAGANGCTGAAAAAATAAGAAATTTAATTGTAAAAGATAANAATCAGAAATGGTCTGGTNCAGTTGAAACAATGCTACTTTTTGCTGCGCGAAAAGACCACATAGANAAGGTNATTATGCCTAATTTAAAAAAAGGATACTGGGTATTATGTGACAGATACATTGACTCAACCATGGCATACCANGGATACGGTAAAAAAGTTGACCTTAAACTCATAAATTCACTAAATAAAATTTTAATTAACAACCTAGTNCCAAGTATAACATTTCTCCTTGATATTGATCCTAAGACAGGTCTAGCTAGATCAAAAAGAAAAGGTAACAATGATTTAAGGTATGAGAATATGCATATAAGCTTTCATAGAAAAGTAAGANCCTCTTTTTTGAAAATTGCCAAAACAAACAAAAGTAGAATTAAAATTATTGATGCTGNTCAGGATAAAAATAAAATTTCAGAAAATATATGGAAAATATTAGNGAAAAGTAAAAGAATATGAGCAGTTTAGATCAAGTTTATATTAAACAAAAGGAAAAGCTTTTCAGTCTATACAAAAATAATTTACCTCAATCTATTATTTTATCAGGAGGGGAAATCGAACTTTTATCAGATATAGCGATATCGTTTTCAGAATTAATTGTTAAAAATNATATTGATCATACANTTGAAGATTTTCTTAATATTTGCTCGAATGAAAATCNTAAAAATTCACCATTTGTTTATATNATTACGAAAATTTATTTAGAAGATAAAAAAAGATTTAAAAANCAAATNTATAGNGATGATATATCNAATGTTCATNCATTTTTTCANACAAAAGANGANNTTGNTCAAAAGAGAGTNTGTATAATTAAAANAATNGACGATCTTTCNATAGANGCCANNAATTCNCTNCTTAAATTAATAGAAGANCCAAATAAAAATTCTCATTTNATAATCATAAATCANAATAANGCTAAAGTTTTACAAACNATNAAATCAAGATCTTATTTCTTAAATTTTTCTAAATTAAACGAAGAAATTTTTTTTNAAAATTTAAACAGTGANATTTCCANNAATANAGACCTCTTCAATCTAACTAACGGATCTTTGAGTCTTTCNANAAATTTTATAAATCATGAACTATATGAAATTCAGNATCATTNTAGAGAATTGTTGAATGATCGTAAGTTAATAAAATCAAATACAGCATCACATTATTCTAATTTTATTTCAAAAATNTTTNCTAAAGATGAGGATATTTCTATTTTTTTTGATTATATCTACTTAATAACNTCNTNCGANGTAAANNCCATGGCTANACAAGGAAAAGAAAGNGAAGTTCTTAATTTGCTTAAAATCTCAGAAATTGTTAAAACTTATAGAAATTATTTTAAAAGTTTAAATCTAGATTATACCACTCTTATTGTTTCTCTTTTTTATAAAATAAAAAATGTCTAACAAATATTATATAACAACTCCAATTTACTATGTAAATGACAAGCCCCATATAGGTCATGCTTATACTTCTGTTGCCACAGATTTTATTGCAAGATTTATGAATCTTAAAGGGTATGATGTGAGATTCCAAACAGGCACAGATGAACACGGACTCAAAATACAAAAAGCAGCTGAAGCAAAAAAAATAGATCCTATAGAACTTTGTAATCAAAATTCAAAGATTTTTAGAGATCTTACTGTCTCGTTAAATTTATCAAATGATGATTTTATAAGAACTACTGAAGAAAGACATATTGATGGAGCTTCATATTTATGGAAACGACTTTATGAAAGAGATCAAATTTATTTAGGTGAATATACTGGATGGTACTCAATAAGTGATGAAACATTTTATAATGANAAAGATTTAGTAAAACAGAATGATGGCTCTTTTAAAACTNTCACNGGTGGTCCCGTTGAATGGATTACTGAAAAATCATATTTTTTTAAGCTTTCAGAATGGTCTAATAAATTATTAGATTTGTATAGTAGTAATCCGACTTTTATAAGTCCTGCTTCAAAAAGAAATGAAGTTATTAAATTTGTAGAGTCAGGTTTAAATGACCTATCTGTATCAAGAACATCATTTAAATGGGGAATNAAAACACCAACAGATGAATCTCATATTATGTACGTATGGTTAGATGCATTAACTTGTTATGCGAATGGAATTAACTATCTAAATGAAAATGAACATGGCATGAAGGAATACTGGAACAATGTAGTTCATATCGTTGGAAAAGATATTTTAAGACATCATGCNNTATATTGGCCGGCATTTTTATTGGCAGCAGAGTTAGATCTNCCAAAAANAATATTTGCTCATGGATGGTGGACAAACGAAGGNAATAAAATATCAAAATCTTTAGGCAATGTAATAGATCCAATTGAAATTATTAATAATTATGGCCTAGATCAGTTTAGGTATTTTTTATTAAGAGAAGTTCCATTTGGAAATGATGGAGATTTTTCAAAAAATGCTTTAATAAACAGAATTAATAGTGATTTAGTAAATGATCTTGGCAACCTATGCCAAAGATCACTCTCAATGATAGAAAAAAGACTAGACTCAACAATTCCTCAAATAACAAATAAAGGCAATGAAGAGAATGTTT
>FUFK010038605.1_pt1 | contig 16591 bp, 17 predicted proteins | sample 1021851 | NCBI WGS metagenome assembly FUFK01 (sample SAMEA51879418, study PRJEB19060) | metagenome | reverse complement strand
TTTTGTAATTGATTCATACAATGATTTATTAATTGTTGGTATGGGTGGTTCTGGAGTTGCGGGGGATGTTTTAAAGCTTGTTTTGAATGAAACTACTCAAATAAATGTTGAAGTTAGNAAAGCATATGGGATTCCAGAAGTTGTTGCTGACAGGAGACCAAAGTGTCTTTTTATTTCTTATTCTGGAAACACTGAAGAGACTGTTGAAGCTGTATATGATGCAATAAAATATAAATTAGATTGGTCAGTAATTTCAAGTGGAGGACAATTGCTAGAATTAGCAACAGAGCATAAACGACCATTTGTAAAAGTTCCACCAGGACTCCAACCTAGAGCTGCGTTTGGGTTAATGACAAAAGCCGTAATGCATTATGTCTCTTCTGATAAAGATGGAAAATATCTAGAGATGTGCAATCAAGCTGGTGACTATTTAAATAAGGCTCTAGCTAATCAATCACAAAACGAATTGTTAACACAAGCTTTAAATATCTCTAAAGAGATTAGCACTAAGACCTCTGTAATTTATGGAGGTACTCAGTTGACATATTTAGTTGCTCAACGATGGAAGACACAAATTAACGAGAATGCAAAATCAAAAGCATTTGTTGGATATATGCCTGAGGTGCATCACAATGAGATCCTTTCTTGGGATGCAAACAAAGAAGATTCCAAAATTAATTATCAGTTATTATTTTTAAGATCTTCTNAAGAAAATNCTCAAATTAGTAAGAGATTTGAATTAACAAAAGAAATTATTGGTGACAAGGTTGATATCTCTGAAATTGAGAATATAACCTCAAAAAATATCATTAGTGAATTATTTCATTTAACATTATTAGGTGATTTAGTGAGTGTTTATATGGCTGATAATTTGAATATTGACCCATATGACATCACATCAATTGAAAATTTAAAAAAAATGTTAAAAGGATAGGGAATATATGTCAACAATCAAAGATTCTAAATTAGCATCAGTTGGAAAAGATGAGGTCAATTGGGCCCAGAGACAAATGCAAGTACTGGAAGATATAAAACTTGATTTTGAAAAAAGAAAACCCTTAGATGGATTGAATATCGGTGCATGTATGCACGTAACTAAAGAAACCGCCAATTTAATGCTAACTCTACAGTCAGCAGGCGCAAATGTCGCATTGTGTGCTTCTAATCCTCTTTCTACTAAAGACTCTGTAGCAGCTTATCTTGTTGATAGTGGTGTTGAAGTTCATGCAATACATGGTGTAAGCAATGAAGATTTCTTCAAACATCTTAATTCTGTATTAGATACTAAACCAGACATNACNATGGATGATGGNGCNGATTTAGTTTCTCTACTTCATACTGATAGAGCTGATGTGCCTGTAATGGGTTCTATGGAGGAAACAACAACTGGAGTAATAAGGCTTAAATCTATGGAAAAAAACAATAAGTTAAGATTCCCAGTGGTCGCTGTGAACGATTCAGACACTAAACACCTTTTTGATAACAGATTTGGTACTGGTCAAAGTGCTATGGATGGTGTTGTTAGGGCTACAGATTTACTTATCGCAGGACTAAATGTTGTAGTAATTGGATTTGGTGATTGCGGTAAAGGAGTTGCCGAAAGGGCTTACGGTATGGGAGCTAAAGTCACAGTTGTTGAACCAAACTCAGTAAGGGCTTTAGAAGCTCTTATGCATGGTTACGAAGTAAAATCTAGTGTTAATGCTGCAAAAATTGCTGATGTTATTGTGTCAGTTACTGGCAACATGCATGCTTTAGACAAACAACATTTTGATGTCATGAAAGATGGAGTTGCGCTTGCAAATGCTGGCCATTTCGATGTTGAGATAAATCTTAAAGCACTTAAGGAGCATAGTTCAAGCGTTGATAGAGTCAGAGATCATGTTGACAGCTATAAATATAATGATAAAGAAATTCTAGTTCTAGCTGAAGGAAGGCTAGTAAACCTAGCTGCTGCAACTGGTCACCCTGCATCAGTGATGGATATGTCTTTTGCTAACCAGGCTCTTGCAGCTGAGTGGATAAAAGACAACTATAAAACTCTTGAACCTAAAGTATATACCTTACCCAAAGAAGTAGATTTAAAGATAGCTGCAACTAAATTAGGACTCATGGGTGGTGAGTTAGAGGTCCTTACTAAGGAGCAAATTAAATATCTTGACTCATGGGAGCACGGCACTAGCTAAATTTGAGTATATTTAAAAAAGTNTTATCTGTTGGAAGTGGNAANNTTGCTTCAGAGCTGAATACTGTTGTTGATGCGATAAATATTAAAGAACAAGAATTTGAAAAATTATCTGATCAAGAAATAAAAACTAACTTTCAAAACTTATACAAACAATTAAACGACAGCCCCTCAAGCATTGAAGTTGAGGCCTTTGCATACACAAGAGAAGCAGCTAAAAGAACTTTAGGGCAAAGACATTATGATGTGCAGATTTTTGGAGGACTTGTTCTTTTAAGAAACAAAATCGCAGAAATGAAAACTGGTGAAGGTAAAACCCTTGTTTCAACATTGCCAATTTCATTAATGGCTTTATATAAGAAGGGAGTACATGTTGTAACTGTAAACGAATATCTAGCAAAAAGAGATGCTGAATGGATGAGTCCAATTTACGAATTTTTAGGATTGGAAGTAGGCCTTATTCATTCAAGTCAAGACCCATCAGACAAAGCAGCAGCTTATAAAAAAGATATTACTTATGGCACAAACAATGAATTTGGTTTCGATTACTTAAGAGACAATATGGCAGTTTCAAGTGAACAGCTAGTACAAGGTGAATTATTTTATAGTGTGGTTGATGAAGTTGACTCCATACTAGTTGACGAAGCAAGAACTCCACTTATAATATCTGGAAAAGTCAGTGATTCTACAAAATGGTATTCGGATTTTACAAAAATTGTAAAAGGCATGAAAAGAGATGTTCATTATGAAATTGATGAAGCTAAGAAACAAGTTCATACTACCGAAGCAGGCGTTGAATATGTTGAATCAAAACTTGGAATAACTAATCTTTATGAAAACACACAAACAAATTTTATTCATTACCTAACCGCAACTTTAAGAGCAAAAACAATTTATACAAAAGATGTTGATTACATAGTTTCAGATGGTCAGATAAAAATAGTTGATGAGTTTACAGGGAGAGTACTAGAGGGCAGAAGATACTCTGATGGATTACATCAAGCATTAGAAGCTAAAGAGAATGTCAAAATTCAAGATGAAAATCAAACTTTAGCTTCAATAACTTATCAAAATTATTTCAGAATGTATGAAAACCTGGCTGGCATGACAGGAACAGCTAAGACTGAAGAAGAGGAGTTTGTTCAGATTTACAACTTAGAGGTAATTGAAATACCAACAAATTTACCTATTCAGAGAATGGATCAACAAGATGCCGTCTACAAAACAAATACAGCAAAGCTTGATGCAGTAATTGAAGATATTAGAATACGCAATGAAAAGGGACAGCCAATTCTTTTAGGAACAGTCTCTGTGGAAGCTTCAGAGGAAATTTCAAAAATATTAACATCTAAGGGCATTGTTCATAATGTTTTAAATGCTAAGAATCATGAACAAGAAGCAAACATAATTGCCCAGGCTGGAAGGCTTGGAGCAGTAACGGTAGCAACAAATATGGCGGGTAGAGGAGTTGACATAAAGCTGGGTGGAAATCCTGAAGAGATGGCAATTCAACAGCAAATAAATGAGAATCAGCAAGACAACCCTAATTTTTTAGAATCAAAAATNCTTGAATTTGAATCACAAGTTGAAGAAGAAAAGCAAAATGTTTTGGAGCTTGGTGGTTTATATGTTCTAGGAACAGAAAGGCATGAATCAAGAAGAATTGACAATCAGTTGAGAGGTAGGTCAGGAAGACAGGGCGATCCTGGTGAATCAAGATTTTATATTTCTTTACAAGANGATTTGATGAGAAGATTNCANGGTGAAAGAATTGANTCTATTATGAANAAATTAAATTTGCCAGATGAAGAAAGAATAGANCAATCTATGGTNACAAAGAGCATTGAAAGAGCTCAAGCACANGTCGAATCNTTAAATTTTGAAATAAGGAAAAATGTTCTTAAGTTTGATCAAGTATTAAACCAGCAAAGAGATGTAATTTATAAATGGAGAAGAGAGCTATTACGTTCTGAGAAGATTAATGATTTGATTGAAAGTTGGTTATCCGATGTATTAAATACTGTAGCTAACAATGTTGAATCTTATAAAAAAAGTTATGAAAATTTAGAGCATTTCCAAGAACTAGTTGAAAATGAATTAAGTGAACTATTAAGCGATGTAAGTAGAAACAAATTTATGAAGAATTTACAAATAAATGATGATTTAGATATACATAAAAACTTAGAAGATCTTTTTAGAGAGAATGAAATTCAGGACCAAAGTAATTTTTGGAATCTTGCAAGAGGATCAGCATTATCATTTATTGACCAATTATGGAAAGACCATTTATCTGAAATGGACTATCTTCGATCTGGTATAGGCTTAAGAGCAATGGGGCAAAGAGATCCACTGGTAGAGTATCAAAACGAGGGATACAATCTTTTTGAAGACTTAATAGATAATGTTAAATTTTCAGTAATAAGAATATTAATGAACTTTGATAAAAATTTAATTGTTCAAAAAGAAAAAAATATTGATGATAATGTAAAAGAAAAGACTATTACTAAGGATAAAATAGGCAGAAATGACCCTTGCTATTGTGGATCAGGTAGAAAATATAAGAAGTGTGGATTGGTTGATAAATGTATAAAGAAATCCTAAATAAAATTAATACTTTTGAAGAACGTCTTGCTTCAGCTAAGGAGTATCTTTGACTTCGAAAATAAAAAGAAAAAGTTAGAAAAACTAAATATAGAGATAAACGATAAAGATTTTTGGAATAATACTCAAAATGCTCAAAAAGTTTCAATTGAAGCATCTACAATTGAAAAATTAATTTTATCTTTAAAAAACTTAGAAACGAATTTAAAAGATATTAAAGAACTAGTTGATATTACGGATGAAGAAAATATAGAGGGCAATGATTTTTTAGATGAATTAAAAGAGCTCGAAGTTCAAATTGAGGAAATAGAAAATGAAGCTTTATATTTTGGAGAATATGACGACTTAAATGCTGTTATAACAATTAATGCTGGTGCTGGAGGTGTCGATGCCCATGATTGGGCTGAAATGATGCTCAGAATGTATACAAGATTTTTATCAAGTCAAGATATGAANTATCAAATTGAAGAAATATCTCAAGGAGAAGAAGCAGGTATTAAATCAGCCTCTATTCGAGTTGATGCTTTTAGAGCTTATGCGACTTTAGAAAGTGAAAGAGGAGTGCATAGATTAGTAAGGATTAGCCCTTTTGATAGCAATAAAAGAAGACACACTAGTTTTGCAGGTGTGGATGTGGTTCCTTTGATTGATCATAACGAAGAAATTAATATCCAAGATGATGAAATTCGAGTAGATGTTTACAGATCTTCTGGAGCTGGAGGGCAACATGTCAATACTACTGATTCAGCAGTAAGAATAACTCATATTGAATCAGGAATAGTTGTGGCATGTCAAGCAGAAAGGTCACAGTTACAAAATAAAACTAGGGCATTAGAACTGTTAAAAACAAAATTAATTCTCAAGCAAAAAGAAGAAGAACTTCTTAAAATAAACAACATAAGAGGAGACCAACATGAAGCTGGTTGGGGTCGACAAATTAGATCATATGTATTACAACCATATCAACAAGTCAAAGACTCAAGAAGTAATACAGAAGTTGGTAATGTTGNNAACGTNCTTGACGGCGATATTAACATATTTATTAAAGAGTATCTAAAATGGCGTAGGCAGGGAATAAATGATTAGTTTAAAAAATGTTTCTTTAGTTTTTCAAGGTGGAAGCGTAGCGATTTCCAATATCTCTATTGAAGTAGGAGAGGGAGAATTCGTTTATTTGGTTGGTCATTCAGGTAGTGGAAAATCATCATTTTTGAAATTACTTTACAAAGAGTATATTGCAACAAAAGGAGAAATTGAAGTAGCAAATATTGACGTTTCAAAACTACCGAAATGGAAAATTCCTTTATTAAGAAGAAAGATTGGCATAGTTACTCAGGAACCTCAACTTCTTGAAAATAGAAATACTTATGAAAATATAGCTTTTGCTTTAGAGGTAATGGGAAGTTTGCCTGAAGAAATTGATGNAAAGACAAATACATTATTAGATTTAGTTGAATTAAATGAAAGTGCATACAAATACCCAGGACAATTATCTGGAGGGGAGCAAACTCGAGTAAGCATTGCAAGAGCTTTAGCTAATAACCCTGTTGTTTTGTTGTGTGATGAGCCTACAGGTAATTTAGATCCAGATTTAAGTTCTCAGATAGTTTCCCTATTAGAAAAAATTAATAGAGCTGGTACAACTGTTGTTATGGCAACGCATGATTCTTCTATTGTTAATAGACGAAAAAAGAGAGTAATAGAACTTTCAAACGGCAAAATTATTCGTGATGAAATGGAAGGAAGCTATTTAGTTAGGTAATTATGGGAAAATTTTCGTATGTTCTAAAAAATACTCTATTAAATATGAGAAGAACACCACTCCTAGTNTTTGCAACAATAATTGCTGTTTTGGTTTCTAGCTTTCTAGTGTTTACCACATTGTCGGCTAGATCTATTGTTGAGAACAATACTATACGCTGGCAAAACGGTATTCACGTAGTTGTTTTTCTTGATGATAGAGTAACATCCACCGCACACAAACAACTTCAGGAATCTTTAGAAAGTTACCCTGAAGTTAGAACAGTAGATTATTTCTCAAAACTTGAAGCTCAAGAAGAATTTAAAGCGCTGTTCAAAGATCAGCCAGAATTACTTGCTGAGGTTGACTATGAGATATTACCTTCTTCATTGAGAATTAATTTGAATGATCCCTCAAACTACNATCTGATTATTGAAAGATTAGATGGAAATCCCGCGGTAAAAGAAATAAGAACTTCTGGAGAGGCAATAGAAAGACTGTTAAGCCTAACAGATACTTTAGTTATATCAGCATCTGCATTTGCAATATTGATCGGATTTGCAGCATTTATACTAATCATCAATACCTTGAGGCTTGCTGCTTACGCAAAAAAGAAAGAAATAAAAATTATGAGACTAATTGGAGCTTCATCTACTTACATAAGATTGCCATTTATATTTGAGGCAGTAATTGAATCATTAATTGGAACAAGTATTGCTGTAGGTTTTGGATGGGCAGTTATTGAATATTCCAAAAATTCTGTAGTTGCTGAAAGTATATTCGACATAACAATTTCAGATGATTATTTAATATTTTTAACCCTTTCATTATTAATGTTTTCACTTGTTTTTGGGCTTTTTGCATCGTTTGTTGGAATTAGAAAAGCTTTAAATGATTAATAAAATAACAATACTTTTTACTTCATTTTTTTTGCTCATCTCTTTTGTATTTCCTATTGAATTGAACGCTATTACTGCAGAAGATAGATTAATTGAGGTTGAAAGACAGCTCCAAGCAATTGCAGCAGAAATAAGCAAATATGAAGGAGAACGAACAGATTTAGAAAAAGCAATTATTGCTAACGACAAAGACCTTGCCCAGGTAAATAGCGAATTAGCTGAAGTTCAAAGTAGGCTTGCAACTGTTCAAAGAGAGTTGGATAAAGCATTAGAAAATTATGATGTTACATTAAATGATCTTGTGGAAGTCCAAGAAAATATTGTTAATGAACAAATAAAACTTGGAAAAATAAAAAATGAAATAATAGAAGTATCTGATGAATTGCTTGAGACTCAAAAACAACTTTTAGGAGCAGATGAAAAACTTCAAGAGCAAGCTGTCAGTCTTTATATCAATGGTGTTATGAGTCCAACAACAGCTTTATTCATTGAACTAGATGAATTGTCAAATTTTTTAGTAGCTTTAGGTTATGCATCTACTGTTGTAGATTCTGCTTATGCAATTGTTGAGCAATTAAATGCTTTAGAGAACCTAGCCTCAAGTCAAACTGAATTTCTTACTCAACGAGAAGATGAAAGAGTAGAAATTGTTTCGAATCTTCAAAATGAAGAGGAGAGAAAAAATGAGATTTCTATAGAAGCTGAGGAATATGCTGAAGATATTGAGGAAAAAAAGGAAGCAGTTGAAAGAGAAAAACGGCTAGTTGAATCTAAAAAAGCACAGGTTNTGAAAGCAAGGCAAAATGCACAAAGTTTATTAAATCAGGCAAATAAAGAACTTGAAAAATTAGATAAGGAACACGCTGACCTTGAAAAGCTTGAGGACGCAATTCAAGCTGATATTGAAAGGCTAAGTAGCTCTGGCGGTGTTGCCCCAGATAAACTTTCTTGGCCAGTTAAAACGGGTTATGTTTCAAGTGGATATAAATGGAGAAGACTAGGCGGTACTACTAGCTTTCATGGTGCAATTGACATTGCAGCTTCTAGAGGAACTCCTATTTATGCTGCAGGTGGTGGAGTTGTAATACTTGCAAGATATTATGGCAATGCAGGAAGAACTGTTTTTATTGATCATGGTGGTGGAATGACAACTTTATATTTTCATATGGACAAAATTTTAGTAAGCGTTGGACAAACTGTAATAACTGGAGATCAAATAGGCACTATTGGTACTACTGGCAGGACTACAGGACCCCATCTTCATTTTGAAACAAGACTAAGAAATCCGAGTTCAGCAAATTGCTCTCTCTCTTATCTTGACCCTACTTCTCGAGGAAGGGTCAATCCATATTGTTTCCTAGACTGATGAAAGTATTTGCTGAAAATCGAAAAGCCAGAAATTCATATGAGTTTTTAGATTTCTACGAAGCAGGGGTTGTTCTTTCAGGATCTGAAACAAAAAGTGTTCGAAGTGGTGGAGTTTCGATAGTAGATGCTTTTGCAAGCATTGATAAAGAGGAAGCGTATATTATGGAAATGAATATCGAACCTTATAAATATTCAGATAATACAGATTACAATCCAAAGTCTCAGAGGAAACTTCTTTTACATAAAGGTGAGATTAAAAAACTTATCGGACTTTTGTCTCAAAAAGGGTATACATTAATTGCTACTAAGGTGTTTGAAAAAAATGGATATATTAAAATTGAATTAGCTTTAGCTAAAGGTAAAAAAGATTATGACAAGAGAAAGAAAATTCTAAATAAAGAACATTCGAAAGAAATTAAGAATTATTAAATGCTTTTTCTGTTCCTACCCTGATGTCTGGTACTCCAATAAAATTTTTATCAGAATTCTTATAAATTGTTGAAATCGGACCGTATCCGCCTATAAGTTTGTTTTCAACCGTAATTTCATGACCTTTTTCTTTTAGACGAGATATTTCAGGTTCATTTAAGAATTCAAACTTAATATTAGAAGAAGTATTAGATCCAAAATACTCTATAGTCCATCTGGGTTTTTCCATAATCTCTTCGAAACTACTTTCTCCAAGAATATAAGGAAGTATGGTTTGAGCAAGCAACTGGGGTTGATAACGCCCCCCTCTAGTTCCAGTAATAAAATCTAATGAACCATCTTTAGACCATATTGTTGGTGATAAAGTATGTAAAGGCTTTTTATTGGGACCTAAACTATTTGGATGACCTTTGATTAGATTGAATCCGCATCCTCTGTTGTGAAGAAAAAATCCATAACTTCCCACACCAATTCTGCTGCCAATTCCATAAAAATTTGATTGAATTAATGAAACACCTAGTCCATTTTCATCAACTGCATTCATGTAAGCAGTCCCTCCTCCATGAGGATTCGGAAAATTATATTTTCCTGCAGTATTTTTGTCAAAAAGACTTACTTTATCTTTGATATATTGATCATCAATACCTAAAAACTTTTGATCATTTCCTTGATAATCGTAGGTAATATTGTCCCTGTCTGATGCAAAAATTCTATAAGACTCAATCAATGTGTGTAGATAGTTATCTTTATTATTAATAATTTCAAAACCTTTTAGAGTACTTAGAGTTAAGTATCCCTGTGTACTCGGTGGGCTAGTCCAACCATCATAACCATAAATTTTTTGATGGAGTGGCTCTCTCCAGATAGCTTTATAACTTGATAGGTCTTCTTTAGTTAGTAAACCTTTTACAGAATTAGAAATCTCTTTGGCAATTTCACCAGTATAAAAATATTCGAGTCCATGCTCTTTTAACAACTCCAGAGTCTTTCCAAGTTGAGGCCTTCTGATTAAAGTATCAATACTATAGGGTTGATTATCCCTATAAAATGAATATCCAGAGCTTTGTCCACTTAATTCTTCACTATGAATATTTAGAGAATTAAATAACTCTTTACTAATTTTGAATCCTTCATGACAGAGGTTTATTCCAATATCTAAAATATCTTCAATTGGGATATTTCCATACTTATTACTTAACTCCCTCCATCCTGCAACAGCACCTGGAACAGTTACTGATAAAGGGTGATTTAAAGGTATGTGTTCATAATTTGACAGTAAGCCTCGGTCAACATTGCTGCCTGAATAACCAGATGCATCAAGAAATTCTGGTTTGTTTTTACCCGGGATCCAAATGAGTGCAAATAAATCTCCTCCGATACCACAAGTCTCCGGAGCAACTATACCTTGGACGAGATTTGTCAATATTGCTGCATCTACAGCATTACCACCCTTCTTAAAAATTGTTGAACCAATTTCTGTTGATAAGTAGTGTGGAGAAACAATTACATTGTTCATGTGTTCAATTATAAAGAAAATTTCTAATTTATTTNTCACAGAAAGTTACTTGTATAAATCCAAAGGTTATAAAATAAGTAAGCAATTAAGGAGATAAATGAAAGATATAAATGCTCAAGAATATAACGAATTATTAAGTTCTGAAGCACCAGTTGTAATCGATTTTCATGCTACATGGTGTGGTCCTTGTAAAGTTTTAAGCCCTATTTTGGAAGAACTCTCAAGTGAAGTTGATGGAGTAGAGTTTGTTAAGCTTGATGTTGACCAACATCCAGAAATTGCTGGAGCTAATGGTGTTATGGGTGTACCAACAGTTGTAATGCTTAAAGGCGGAGAAGTTAAAGAGAGATTCGTTGGTGTACAACCAAAAGAAGTCATAAAAGAAAAAGTTTCAGCACTAATTTAATTTGCTTAAATTAATTCTTTTTTTCCAAATAGTATTATTAACCCTATTTTTGGGCGCTGGGTATTTCCTATATTCAGAGTTACAAACTTTGTCTACAGAAGTTGATAATGCTCTAACGGTCATTGCAGATATCCAATCTTTGCTACCTAAGCTAGAGGTTGCTGTTGATACAGTGATCTCACTTGAGACAGCTTTTCAAAGCTTGGCAGGAATAAGTGACCTTCTGACTATATTGCTAGACCCACTTCAAGGAAATTCATAAAATGAAAATAGATTTTTATACTACTGATTGGTGTGGAGACTGTGTAAGGTCAAAAGCTCTCTTGAAAAAATTAAATGTCGATTTTAATGAGATCAATGTTGATGTAGATCAAGAAGCAAACGAATATATCAAATCTTTACAAGTTAATCAAAGAAGGATTCCTACTATTGTTTTTGATGATGGATCGTTTTTGGTTGAACCATCAGATATTGATCTAGAAAATAAGTTAAAAGAATTAAATTACATTTAGTAATCTTTGTTAAATCTTTGTTAATCGGTCGTAAGATATTTTATTTGATATAAAATAACCTTTAATTTAAATAAGTGGTTTGTAGTGATTGATAAAAATATTGAATTTGAACAATTTGTGAATGGAATACTAGATTTATCAGGTGAAATTGCATTAAATAATTTTCGAAAAATTAGAGATTTAACACTTAAAGGAGATTTCAGTCCTGTAACCAAAGCTGACGAGGATATAGAGCAATTTATTAGAGATAAGATTTTTGAAAAGTATCCAAATCATAAAATTATTGGAGAAGAATTAGATGATTTTAAAGGTTCAGAAAATATCACATGGTATATAGATCCAATTGATGGCACAAGAAGCTTTGTTGCCGGAAAGCATGACTTCGGAACTCTTATAGCCCTAGTAATTGATGATGAATTGGTTGGAGGTGTAATAGATTGTCCAGCTTTAGGAGAAAGGTGGACTTCGTTTAGTCCAAATGAAACTAAAGTGAATCATAAAATTACGAAATGCAAAGCTGTAGATAATTTAAAAGATGCTGTTATGGCAACAACTTCCAGTCATGAATTTGGAATGAAAAAGTGGAGAGCCTATCAATCACTGGAGCAATCCGTGAAAGTTACAACAACAGGAAGTGATTGTTACAATTATGGCCTGCTTGCTAGTGGGTATGTCGACATTGTCGCTGAAAGATTAACCTCACCTCATGATTATTTACCACTAATCAAAATAGTAGAAGGAGCTGGTGGTATCATGACAGATTGGGAGGGTAAAAAGCTAGACTTTAATCAAAGCAATGTATACGTTTTAGCTTCTGCATCGAAGGAAATACATGAAATGGCTTTAAAAAAATTAGAAATCATATAATGAAAATACTTATTTGCGATACATTAAATAGCAAAGTTTTAGAAGAACTCCAATCACTTGGTGAATGTATAGACATCTCTGCATCTGAATCAAAAGATCAGGATTTAGTTTCAGAAATTAATGATGCAGAAATTGCAGTTATTAGAAGCTCTACTCAATTAACAAAAGAAATAATTGAAAAAGCAAATAACCTAAAAATAATTGCAAGGTGCGGGGTAGGGGTTGACAATATTGATGTAGAATTCGCAAAGTCTAAGAACATTAAAGTGACAAATTCTCCAACAGCAAATTTGATTTCTGTTGTTGAGCTCACCATTGCATTAATTATTAATGCAGCAAGAAAAATTAATCTTTCAGATATTCATTTAAAAGAAGGTAAGTGGAATCGAAAAGAGTTCATCGGAATGGAACTATCTGGAAAACAACTTGGAATTGTAGGGTATGGGAAAGCAGGACGTTTAGTCTCCGAGAGAATGAAAAGCTTTGGTATGTCAATTGCTTTTTATGACCCCTATGTCAAAGATTGGGATGGACCTGAAAAAAGTTTAGAACTAGACGAATTATTAAGCACTTCAGATGTAGTTTCAATACATGTAATTAAAACTAAAGAAACAGAGAATCTAATCTCAAAAGAAAAACTTGATTTACTTAAAAATAGCGCAATATTAATAAATACCTCAAGAGGTGGAGTTGTAGATGAAGATTATCTAATTGAACTCCTAAAATTAAAAAAATTATTCGGTGCAGGTCTTGATGTTTATTCAGAAGAACCACCCAATAATATTGATAATTTTTCAGACATTAATTTAATTACTACTCCACATATTGGAGCGTCTACAAATGAGGCACAATTAAAAGCTGGTTTAGATACTGTAGAAAATATAAAAAAAATATTAGCTGGAGACGATTCAGTAGCTTTTTAAATTTTTAAAAAATCTGTTGTATTAGTTTTGAATAAATATAATAATGAAAATACGAATTAGTTGTTTAGGCTGGCACCAATAACTTTTTCTTAACGATTAAACTTGCTTTTTATTGTCTCGTAAGCAGGCCACCCATATGGAATGCATCCTTCAGTTCCCTTACTTTGCTGCATCATGACAGGAGCAATAGCTCCTTCTTTTGGACAACCTACGTGTCCCCATCCAAGAATATGTCCGGTTTCATGATTAATTAGGTAGATTCTGTATGTTTCCATATCATTCTTGAAATCCACAGCACCGTTTTGCCATCTAAAAAAGTTAAGTACAACATCTTGATCTTTCCTACATGAGTAAATGCTATTTGTTTCAATAGGTGCGCATAACTCATCAGTTTTTTCTGGGGAAGCAAAGATGTAGACATAGTCACTTTCCTCAACACTTGTTAATTGAAATTGTTTTTCAGTAACATTTGTCCAACCTGTGTCATTATTTAATATAAGAAACAAAAGATTCTTAATACACATTGGATCAAGACCCAAAGAGGGTTCAATTTTTACTGCATAATTTAATTTTTGCTTATCCCTCGAGTTAACGTTATCAAGTAGCACCCATTCATCCTCAGAATCTTCATTTATTAATGTTGGATCTATACAACCACTTTCTAGTTCGGATGTTCCAAGGTTTTTCGATTTATTAATCGCTGTATCATCAAGAAAAATTGCTGTTGTTTCTTCTTCTTGGCCTTTTTTTATATTCAAAACACTTGTTACCTCTATCAATTTTTCATTCCAAACAATGAGATCTGTTTCGATGCTTAAAGATTCAAATATATTTTCAATGTCTTTTTCGTGTAAATTTTGATAATTAGACATAAAATAATCTTTAGCATATGTGTAATGGTTTGCGAAGGTTGAACTTTGTTCGTCAATATTATTCAGTACAAACAGCCATTCTTCGAGACAATGTTCCGTAAGGCTGAACCACGATCCAAATTTTATACAATCGTCACTAATTGAGAGTAGTTCATTGTCAATAAACTCCTTTAAGCTTACATCTAGCCTATTAAATTCATCAATTTCTATTTTTTGTTGGATGGTTGTTGAAGTAACAGTAGTTTCAATTGTTGGAGTTTCGCTTTGAGGATTATTTGAATCATTTAGAAAATTAAAAGCAAAAAAACTAAAACCAAGCAAACTGATTAGTAAAATTGAAGACTTTATAGTTTGATTCATATAACTTATGTTAAAAGGATATTATCTTCAATTAAAGAAAATTATTTTTTGTACCCTTTTTTGTCTATAAATTCTTCTGGTTCTAGTCCAAGCCCATCAGCCACTCTATTTATGTAATTAAAATAAGAGATTATTTGTACTATCTCTGAAACTTCTTTGTCAACATAACCAAAATCTTTTATTTTTTGTACGTCCGATTTATCAATTTTTCCAGGATTAAGTGTTAACTTTTCAGCAAAGTAACAAATAGCTTTTTGCTGTTCTGTTAAACCACTTTTTTTCCAGTTAGCAGCTATTTCATCTACTAATTTTTGATCTTTTGTCTCCGACCGGAGATCATATAAATGCGCTCTTATTCAATATTCACACTCATTAGAAATTGAAGTAACTACTGCAAGTAATTCACGATCAAAGCGTGGAACATTTGAATTTCCAAACATTGTTGAATTATAGAGACGCATTGAATCTCTAAGTATTTCNGGAGTTTGCGACTGTATNGTTAGTACATTCCAAATTCTTCCAGCTCTTCTTAAGCCTTTTTCGTATTCTTTTTTTAAAAGTCCAGTTGAATTTTTAAAATCAAATAATTTTATGAAAGCCATATTGTCTATTTTTACTTAAAATAATACTGTATGCAACTTTCAAAAGAACTTAAAGAAGCAATTGATAATAATGCTTTCTGTGCAATTTCNACTCANTTNAATGATNNTGAAATCCAAACNCANCTNATGTGGNTTGACTANCAAGATAATTTNATANTTATTAANACNGAAAAAGATAGAAAAAAAACAGAGAANATAAGAAACAACTCNANTATTTCNTTAGTAGTTTTTCATCCAACAGCAATGTATTCNAGTTGGGAGATTAGGGGAGAAGTNACAGAAATAATTTCTGAAAAATCAGCNGATGANCATATNGATAANCTNTCTATNAGATATACNGGNAAACCATACAGAAGAGAANTNNATCAAGATTGGGACTANGANAAAATTAAAAGTAGAGAACTCTGGAAGGTTACNCCAAAAAAAATAAACTCTATGCTTAGACCTCAGGCAAAATCTACTTCTGAGTAAAACTTTAAAAACGGATTGTTCTCAAATGCACTCTGGTCTTCACCAAGATATTGTTTAATTAAATTCTCAGCATCTAAAGATATATCCCCACCTCTTGAATCTATGTGTCCTGATTTTCTAAACAATTCTTGAGGAATTTTTTTCATAAATCTTTTAAAATTTTCTTCAGAAATTCTTAAAAATTTTGCGAGGGAAAGTTCAACCTTGATTGATTGAGGGAGTACATTACAGCTAAATACATAAAGCGATGCAAACATGGACCAATCTAAACTTGATGGCCTTCTACCTTTTTCAAAAACTGCAAAGTCGTAATTTGGAAAGTAAGTATAAGGCGAGTAAGCAAGACCTGCTTTATCAGACAAAATTTTATATATATATCGATCTAGTAATTTGATATCAAGATTTGGTATGTGTGATTCTATGCTAGTTTTACTTATTTGAAATTCACTTTCAATTGGAAAGATTTCAATATTATTTATCGTGATTTTTCCAAAATAATTTTCAATTTCTACATTTAATTGAATATTGTTTGGGATGAAAATCAATCCGTCATTATCAGAAGAGTCGATAACTACTGATAATTTGTCATTTAATTCAAAGCTATTGTTATTAATTTTCATATTTAAAATATCTCAATTCTCAAGTATAATTTTAGAGCTAATAAAACTGTATGGGGGTGAACTGGCTTCGACTTTGAAGTGAGTCTCTCAGTAGCGAGTCGAGGGTCCTAGGGCCTCGTTAAAAACGTAGGAAAACAATATAACTGCCAAACCTAAGTTGGCTTTAGCAGCATAAGCTGCTCGTCACCTATCGGGGCTCCCACCTCGGATAGCAATGGC
>FUFK010038226.1_pt1 | contig 16591 bp, 23 predicted proteins | sample 1021851 | NCBI WGS metagenome assembly FUFK01 (sample SAMEA51879418, study PRJEB19060) | metagenome | reverse complement strand
CATCTTTTTCTTACCCTTAGGGTCGTCTTTGTATTTCTCGATGATTTTACGGAGTTGTCTTAACTCTCTTGATGATTTTTCGAGTGACCTTTCGGCTGCACTCTTTCCAAATCCTGCCATTACTCTACGTCGTTAATAATTAGTTTGAATCTGACACGATATTCTTTTCGGTCAGTAGTATAATACCATATCGGAGAGTCAACTAGGTGTGACTCCTGATAGATTGCTTCCTTAGAATATCTATCGACATTCTTTGCTTCCTCATAATAAGCAAGAAGATTTTGCTCTGGGTGTTGGAAACCATTCCTATAGTCAGGGAAGTATGGTGTCCTGTTAGTCTTCTCTCCTGCTGTTGCTCTAACAGGTGGCCAGAATAGGTCAAACTCCATACCATTTTGGTAACCATTACCTCTATCAATAACATCCATCACTCGGATGAGACATTGCCAATAGTATGAGTTAGATGATACACCTCTGTCTGCTGATGTTGCCATCAAAGAATAGAATGTAAAACTTACTCTTACCTTAGCAGGAGTAGATGTCATACCTGAGTCCTCTGCTACACCACCAGTGAGGATGTAATCATGGACGAAGGTAATAGGACTCTGCCAAGGATTATTATGCCACGATTGTGAGATAATATTCTTATAGTTTATATCAACTCCTTGAAATTGTCCACCCACCTTCTCTAATCCTGCATTGACCATGTGCCATGGCCATGCTCCACGTGCTGCAGTGAAAGGAAGTTTCTCTCTTAGTAAATCTTGTGATGCCGATGCTATCTGGTCGTATGCATATGATGGATGGAAATTTAATGCAGTAACTAAATGCTCTTCAAGTAAATGATTATAATTACCACACATCTCTGAGATAACATCCTCTATATCAGACGTCTGATACCCTGTAACACCTTCTGGTAGCATACCAGTATCAATATATCCATCAAAGTTATTTGGCATCCATAACATGTCAACGTTAGTGCCTCTAGCATCACTGTTGTTAGCATTGCCTGGGTGGTTTGCTACGCTCTGTGCTGTCACAGATGGCATAGGGACTGCTGCATTGTTTGACCACACCTGTGTAGCAGTGAAACCATTAGTTGAATCATCTGCACTAATAAAGTATGAGTCTGTTTTATATGACCCTGCCATCCACTCGTTNAAACCTTTAGCACTAGGACTATACTGCATCTGTAGTCCTTTAATTCTACCATCAGTAACAGTGGTAGCATTCAATGTATTGATAGCAGGAGCACCAGTTGTCTCTTGAATCTTGTCATCTATGTTAGCAGTGATTAGATTAATTGTGAACTGGCCATCATAACTACTTGCTGTCGAATTAAATAGNGAAACTGCGGGAGATATAGACGNATTAGGTCCGCCAGATATAATNTCTGGCACTTCAAAAGTCAAGGTGTCACCTGAGGTTAGACTAATCTCATCTGTGATTGCTTCACCTATAGGTGGCCAGTATTGTGCTTCCCATATCTTCTCGTAAACTGTTACAGAATTCTTCTTAACTCTTATCTTAAATTTTGTGCACTCTCCTTGTAGTCCACCTGTAATACCACCACCAGATACAAACACAAGTGTAGAAGGATTAATTATCTCAAGTGTCTGTGACTGATTCAGTTTGTTACCATAACCTCCTAAGCATGTGCCACACTCATAGTCGTTACCATTACCATCGACAGTGACAACCATACTACCACAATCATTTCTCTGTAGCACAACGTCTTGGAAACCTTTTTGTGATGACCTATCATCACATGGTCTAGCATCACTTACCTTCCTAGTAACTCTAGGTGGTGCTGCATCCTCATAAACATATCCAATGATGCCATCAAAGGTAGGCTCTCCTGCCCACCACTCTACCTTGTGGTAAAACTTAAGGTCATTATAATCATCGTCACCATTGACTTGGTCTTCCCAAAGTTGATGTCCACTACCTATCCACTTGGTAAAGTCTTTGTCACCTGTATTCCATCTGTTGTCTGAGAAGAAGATGTAATTACTCTGTGATGATGATATACCTGTGCCACGATACCCATCATTCAATGCTTCAAAGTCTATCTGTTGTCCTCTACTTAACGAGTTAACTCCTGCACCATTAGGTATCATAAAGAAACCCATCGTGCCACCCGCATACTGCTCTAAGTATTGAATACTGATAGTAATAGACTCTTCATTCTTATCTGACTTCGACTCTGGGACGACAACATATCCTCTGACAGGTTGAGTTTCACTTGCCATATAAAACCCGAGACTATTATTATATCCTGCAGACCCATGCTCACAGTCAATTATAATTCTTAGATTCTGTCTAGGATTCTTTGGTATTCTATATGAGTTTCTCTTTCCATATCTTTCTGGTTGTTTCTCTGGTATCTCTGCATCAATAGATGCCATGTGGTCAAATTCAGTAGATGCAAACTGACGGACAAGTGCTTGAATTTTGTCGCCATTCTTTCGTTTATATCCTATAGACATATCTTCTCTAAGAAAAGCATGTCCTAAAACAGACTGGAATACATAACCATTATCATTAAGGTATTGTCTCTCTCCATTTCCAGGTCCGTCAGGTGCACCTGGGTTTGTTGTTANTATACTATCTGTATTGCTAGAAGAATANAAACTANAAATTGGGACAGTCTTACCTTGTATTGGGTCTTTNAANACATGNAANNCTGGNNCACNCTGAGTNAGTGNGTAACCACTAGGAGATTCATTANTATTGAGATANAGGTGGTCTCCCTCTTTCTNTCCNANAACCTCGAAGTCTAANNANGCTGTNNTNTTTCCTACGTTAAAATTATATGTCCATGTCGTGCCNANAGGTGCNNTNCCTGTCCAACTACTAATCCACCACTCACTATCCCAGTCGTTACCATCATCAATAGGAGTAACACTNACGTTTACNGTGATACCACTGTTGCTAGTTGTAAATGATTGAGTTGTGTTNTTAGAAAATATNTGTGCTCCACCCTCATTAAATACTTTTCTGTTTGTCCACTGACCATACTGGTCTGTAGTCTGGACTGTCCCTGCCCACATGCCATTCTGATTTCTATGATTCATTCTGACATTGATTCCACCTGAGTTGAGTCTATGCTCATAGACAGGTAGTCTAGTAGGNAAACAATTNTTAATNCATATCTCACTCTTNTTAGATGACCAACCAGTCATNNNATAGTCATCACAGTCTGCCTTAGGAGGTGTCCATTGACCTCCCATNTAAGGACGCATCATACATTCCTGTGCTTCTCTNACACACCTTTCCCATTTNAAATCNACAGGCATGTCTGCNTCATCACAATAATATATCACCCCTGTCTTAACGTGTTGATATTTNCCTTTCTCTANCTGATTAAGTAAACCTCTAGCATCTAACTCTGCTACCTCTACACAATCATTCTCTGGTTTACCAATCGTTACCCATGTCTTTCCTGTTGGAGGTTGTGGTGGTTGGACTGTGATGTCACCTGTAAAATCAAATGGATTACCTACGAGAGGATTAATGAAGTCAACAATCTCGCTTAGGTCTACATTTATCGCACCACTATCAACAACCTCAGGGACAAACTCTGTGAAAGATGTCAACCCTAAGTCAGGATAACATCTACCTACAAGTTGTTGAATTACTTGGTTAGGTGATGGTGTAGGTGGTGGAGGTGTAACTGCCTGTCTCTGAGGCACACTGACTTGGTCTAGAGTGTTAGGTTGGTTAGGTATAGCACCTGTATAACAACGTGCTACTATACCACGAATAACCTCAGACCCACTTGGAGGCACAACGTTTTGACCCACTGGTTGTTGTGGGGAGAGAGGTCCTGTAGATGCAGCAGACCTTACATTATCTTGGTCTAAGTTAGACCGTTGGTTGACAATGAATCCACCATAACATCTAGCGACTATATCTCTTATACGTTGCGAGGACATTAATTATCCAAATCCTTTCGACTTATTTATGTCTACTACTTCAACCACTGCATTTCTTTTGTTACCCCAAGGTGCTATCTTAGTAAACCAAAAGTATTGCATTGATTCATAGTCAGGAAATGTAATTGCTTTTCCATTACCCCACTTAATCTTATACTCATGTCTATCGTATGGTATATCCGACGTTTGCTTAAAAGTTTTCATAAAAAAAGAGGGTCGTGAGACCCTCAGTATATCATATCCGTTTGATTATATCAACCGATTGATGGAGCAGTTAAAGCAACCTCTGTAGTCTCAGCAGATGCTAAGTCTAATGGGAAGTTGTGTGCATTTCTTTCATGCATAACTTCCATACCTAAGTTTGCTCTGTTTAATACGTCACCCCATGTAGGAATGATTTTACCGTTANCATCAACTACAGANTGGTTAAAGTTGAAACCATTTAAGTTGAATGCCATTGTGCAGATACCCATAGAGGTTAACCATACACATACAACAGGGAAAACTGCTAAGAAGAAGTGAAGACTTCTTGAGTTGTTGAATGAAGCATACTGGAAGATAAGACGACCAAAGTAACCGTGTGCTGCTACTATGTTGTATGTTTCTTCTTCTTGTCCAAATTTATATCCGTAGTTTTGACTCTCGTCTTCAGTTGTCTCTCTGATTAGAGAAGATGTAACTAGAGAACCGTGCATTGCACTGAAGAGACTACCACCAAACATTCCTGCTACTCCTGCCATGTGGAAAGGATGCATTAGAATGTTGTGCTCTGCTTGGAACACAAACATAAAGTTGAAAGTACCTGAGATGCCTAGTGGCATTCCGTCAGAGAAAGAACCTTGACCGAAAGGATACACAAGGAATACTGCAAATGCTGCAGACACAGGTGCTGAATATGCTACACATATCCAAGGTCTCATACCTAGTCTGTATGATAATTCCCACTGTCTTCCCATGTATGCTGAGATACCGATAAGGAAGTGAAAGATTACCAACTGGTAAGGACCACCATTATATAACCACTCGTCTACAGTTGCTGCTTCCCAGATAGGGTAGAAGTGTAGTCCGATAGCGTTTGATGATGGGACAACAGCACCAGAAATGATGTTGTTACCATACATGAAAGAACCTGCTACAGGCTCTCTGATTCCGTCGATGTCGACAGGAGGTGCTGCTATGAAAGCAACGATGAAACATGCTGCTGCTGTTAGCAAGCATGGAATCATGAGTACACCAAACCAACCAACATATAATCTGTTGTTTGTTGAGGTAACCCATTCGCAAAACTCGGGCCAGCCTGCTAAGAGACCAGTCGATTTGCCTGTTCTTGAAAGAGTTGTCATTAGGACGTTGAATAAGTAGGGCTCAAAGGGTAGAGCGAAACTTATATTTCCATCAATCCCTTCACTGATGGATATGAGAGACGAAGTATTATACTGCCTATAGGTCTCGGTTTAAGAGCAGTTGTGCAAGTGGATGGCGATCCTTTCGAGTCCATTGCAAGGTTAAGTTTACATTTCTTAACGTAACTTCCATACTATATATGCATTTCAACATTTTGTCAAGCCCAAATTTCCTCTTTTAAATGCTCGTGCATGGTTGGCATCTGCTCTGCTAGTTTCTTGACAGCATTGTGATGTGTTATCCACTTCTGTGTATCAAAATCTACCCAGTCATTAAAGTATCTGTTAAGTCTTTCGTTGACATTTGTGTAACCTGACCCTGCAAGGATGTAAACGATAGGGTCTTCCCCATGAGGTATCTCTTCTCCTGTTACCATTGCTTGTAAGATTACTTTGTGTGCTCCACTTATATCATACTCTATCTCATCAGTTACATGTCTCCAGAATGGTGTGTCTCTACGACTAGAGTAATAATAATGTGCCTCCACAAATTCTCTCCACCCATCCATATGCTCTGATAGGTTGTAGTTATACCTGTCTCTTGCAAACTGGCCTGGTAATGCATCTTGCTTGAGAATATCTATGAGTGCAAGGATACCATGATGTGTATTGAATAATGATGTAGATTCTAATGGCTCAATGAATCCATATGATAATCCAATAGCAACACAGTTAGCAGTCCATGCTCTATCATGTCTGCCTTGTTTAAATTCTATCTTTCTATACTCCTCATGTCCAAACTCCTCTGCAGCATCTTTCTCTGATTGAAACTTAGATGAGTATACAAATCCTTTACTGATGAAATCCCATGTAGGTATAGTCCACTGCCATCCTGCAGTTTTACCTTGAGCATTTGTATATGCTACCATCTCTTCTTCTATATTAGTAGAGTAATCTACTTTAGTAACCAGTGCAGTATCAGTAAGAATATTATCGTATGGTATCCAGTCACTTGTCTTGTCAAATAATACTGATGATTGTCCAGTGCAATCAATAAACAAGTCAGCATATATTTCTTGGCCATTGACTACAAGGTGGTGGATTCTTTTATCCTTACACCCCTGCATGACTCTCTCATACTTAACGGTTGTTACCTTATCATTGATAACTTTAGCACTATCACAATACTTCCTAAGGTATGTGCAAAAACTACTAGCATCTATATGAAAACTTCTATCCTTTTCTATTTGATAAGGAGATATAAGATGATTGTTTAGTGGTAGTTTACCCTGCTCTGCTACAGTAACAAAGGGCATAAACAACTCTGCAAATGGAGGGACTTCATAACCCATTGCCTTTGCATACATCCACTCATGATATGATACGTCTGCTCTTATTGATTGACCATTAGGATAGTGAAAAACTTCACCTACCTTACTAAAATCTTGAAACCTACTGCTTGATTTATATGTTGCTCTTGCTTCTCTTAGAAATGTCTCGTCATCAATCTCCATATACTTTAGATACTGATTGATGTGTGGTGTTGTAGATTCTCCCACACCAATAGACTCACCACCTTCTATGATAGTTATATCCCAGTCACTAAATGTTTTACAAAGAGCAGCAGTTGTCATCCATCCTGCTGTGCCACCACCTACTATGACTACATTCATTTTGTTTTATTCCTTAACCTCAACTCCATTCTAGCATAAGCTACGTCTGCGGGTGACCATAAGTGTGGGTTTTTAATAATTTTTTTGATTGCTTTTTTAGTTGATGTTTTTTTCATGCATGTCTTGCCATCGATGGAAATGCGTCATGAGTTTTTCGGATGCCAAAGATACGATATCACCACCGTGACGTCGTAGTCCTTCTTCGCCTTCTTCCTGTATATTATCCAGTAAACCCTCTGTAACAACGTAGTCACAGAATTCATACGCTGATTTATTTATATCGATATTGTGATGAATCAAACACATAAGAGCAAGTCTTCGTGTTTCTACCTTGTCATCATCAATTCTATACTCAGGAATCATAGCTCTACCCAATGTGATTTCATGTCATCTCTGACATCTATATTGTAACCACTCTCATCAACGATGTCAAATGCTATTGTGATTCTTTCNACATCATCTTNNACACGGTCAGTGTCATGCTTCAACCATGAAGGAAAGATAGTCATCTTATTGTTAGCGTTAGGNGAAGACCATGGCTCTACTCCATATGGATTATAGTAGTGAGTAGAGGTAGGATATAAATCCTCATTNACTTGGACACATAGATGTCCACTTAGATATGCATACGGTCCGAAACCATGACAATGTTTCTTAATCCTGTGACCTTTACGCATGACATTTGCCCAACACTGCACAAATATCTTTCCATTAAAATTAAAACCGCATCCTTTTATAAACTCATCATGTAATAAACGAATATCTTTTCTCAATTCTCCTGCAGAATCAAACTCTAATAGATTGTAGTCCTTTGACCTAGAAGTTAAACTATTTTTTCCTAGTCCTGTATTGTTATCATGTTTATAATCATACTTACCAATTATATCTTGCTCTTTCTGTAAAATTTCTTCCTTTAAATTATAATAATCAACCTGAGATAACTTCTCTCCCATAACATAGTCCCAGAGAGGTGCGAATGGTGTAAAGGTTTCACACTGGAAGTTATAAATCTTCATCAGGTAATTGTTTGAATACTAAGAGTGGCTCATCCACATCCTTCATTTCTGGATGTGTTTTATAAGCTTTCATTGCATCATTATAGTTGTTAACTGGTCGTTTGTCAAACTCTGCTAGTGTAGATGACATCATCTTCCACATAAAAGCAAAGGTCATACCAAATATACCTATGAAAAATGTTAGGTATACAAATACTGTGACGTCATTCATGTGTATTGCTGTGGTTTTTGATTCATGGGAACAACCTTAAAGGTCTCGAATTGAGACCCAAGATGTTTCTGTGCAATCATGCAAACCTGTTGCATGAAATGCGTCTTATGTTTAGTTTTATTGGAATACTTCTTAAGAGTAATCCATTCTCCTTTTATTAGTCCAACGAGAGCAAACCTTTCCTCATCCACTGTCCTATTCGGTAACTATATTTTATATAGTCAAACGAATACTGTAGTGGTGGCAAGACCTACTGCGCATAGAAAAATCCAAGGTACACTTGCTAAAGGTATAGGTTTCATTGTTTTAAATTGCGTATGCGAGGGTTGGTGCGTATGCAACTGCTGCTGCTACACATGCGAAAAAGAAAACACTTGTTAAATATTGTCTCATAATAGTCCTGCTGCTCCTGCGGTAATACCGACGGTAAGAAAAAAACCAAACTCGAGAAGGTCTCGAGGAAGGTTAGTGTTGAGTAATAGAAATGACAACTCTATCATGAGTATTTATACTTAAGTGCCTTGCGGGAGGTAGTTATATACTGGACTCATGACTCCGCCACCTCCATCGTCATCATCATCGTCGTCTTTATCAAAAGGCAAGTCACCTAGCATCAACCAACTGCACAAGAATACCGTAATTACTGGTAAAAATGGAAACAGTATAGTATTAACCCAAGTATTATAATCTGCCTCTAATATCATTAAACAAATCCTGGGATGATTTGTCCTGTTGTTAGGTATGCTCCTAGTCCTGCAATGATACCTAGCATTGCTAGTCTACCATTAACTGTTTCAGCAACAACCTTTTCCTTTTCGATTGGTTTAGGTGTTGTCATTAGAAAATACCTGGGATTAGTTGTCCTGTAGTTGCGTATGCTCCTACTGCTGCTACGAAACCAAGCATTGCTGCCCATCCGTTAAATCTTTCTGCTTCTGGTGTCATGATTGTGTCCTAGATTAATTGAATAAATGTGTCTTTAGAATCCTAAGATGCCAAAGAAAAAGAAACTGCCTGTGGCAATATATGATATAAGTCCTGTAGTAAATCCGAGCATGGCAAGTCTGCCGTTAATCTTCTCAGCATTAGGACCATAACCCTCATACTCTGAGTCGAGATAAGGAACTGGCTCAGTTGGATACATGTTTTGTCTTCCGCCAGATTCGGTTACAGTAGTCATTGTGTTAAGTTATGTAACAATGTATATACTATATATCAAATTGTAAAGTTTGTCAAGGGCGGTGTGACAGTTTCGTGACTGTCTTATGTTTTTCTAATAAGAAATATAACTTATTCTAATGTCTCTCCGTAATCTACTTCACTATTAAACTGTATATAATCTTCCATGTTTACGTCAGGTGTAAAGGAGATGTCACCTGTAGGGTAAGTAATGTCGTCACTTAAAAAGATAGGTCCTGCCTCTTCTTTGTGCTCGTGCTTTGGATACTCATCTCTGATTGATTTCAATCCTTGATAGTAATGAAAGAGAAGATTGAGTGTCTCGTCTTTCAACTCTTCAGTTTCCAATGCATCTTTAAACGCTGCCTTTGCATAGTGGACAGCTTTATCAAAATTTTGGCAGGACATGGTGAGAAAATTAATTGTTTTTTATATAGGCTCGGACTTCATCGGATGGGTCTAACCACTTTGTGTATTCAAAGTCTTCGATGGCAGTCTCTAATTGCATACCATTATCACAAAGATACATGTCTCTGTATCTGTCTGTGTATTCGTTGTATTTCTGGATGCGATAGTCAGGCATTCCGTTATCAAGAGTCCCTGCTTCGACGTATCGGTATGGGAATCGCTCTGTGATGACAATAGGTTTCATGTGAGGTTTGTATAACCTTGTCATTATAGCACACTATGTGAAAGAAAACCACCCAGTAATGATAAATTTTTCTAATGTGTTTGATACTCTTCCTTTATGGAAGTGAGTCCAATCTGATGGCCATATGACAGTNTATCCTNTCTTNGCAGGGACATACTTGTCTTGATGATACCACTCTGTGCCTCCGTCAGGCACGTCATTCAAATATGTCATAAACACTAGGTGTCTATAGACATTCCCAGGTGAAGAGTTTGCCCTTTCAGTATGCCATTGCTTAAACCCACCACCTATAGGGTAGTGTTGCATTGATAGTGGCTCTTTNACCTCGAATCTTGACAGTTCGCTAAAGGGAAACCTCTCAATATATTTATTTAATACCCCTTGAAGAGCGACCATATAGTTTTGAATCTCTGGTATTCGGAGGTTAACAGGGATGTGTAGGTCTGTAGATTCTTTATATTCTTTATCAACATAAGTNTCACCACCAGTATATACNTGTCCCTCANGAAACTCTAAGAANTTTTGGTTGTGCCAGAAAAAGTATAGACCTTCAATNACTTCNTCATCTATGTANTCACCCCAAATNAAATCGGAATGNTTTTCACANAATCTACCTTTGTAANTTACTATTTCATCTNTCACTTGCGTACCTTTGGNAGACCACCATCTTNAAATAGNGTTGCCTTAANTGTTTCAACNTGTCCTTGCATATTATAAGAGACTATAGTCCTCCTTGTATCTGATTTATTTGGTGGTGCTTCATGTGCAAGAGTAGAAGGAAATATAACCATGTCACCTTCTCTTACAGGTGGTGTATACATTTCTAGATTACCATTCCACACATTATTAAATGGTGATATGAATCTAGTTGCTTCATGTTTCTCATGGTCAAACTCAACATAAATTATTGACGACCATCCACTGTGTCCATGATTGTGAAATGAATGTTGCACTCCTTTATAATACTTTTGATACCACATATCAGTTACATGTATCGTCGCTCTGTCTGAGAAGTCAGCTAAGTATGGCTCAATGATATCAATTACTGTCTCTGAATAGTCAGGCATCTCTGTAACCCCTGCTGCAGAGGTTAAAAAAAAGTCTGTAAACAGACCTTCATCTTGGGGGTCAGCATGCTCGGGACACTCTTCTGGAAGAGCATCTAAAATTTTCTTCTTGGCTATATGCCAGTTTGCTATCTCATAGTGTATGAGAGGCACACTAAACATATTAACAACGGTCATCGCATCTCCTGCAACTCACGAATTCTTTCACTGACAACGATAGCGTCCTCAATGCGTCCTTCATTAACTAAGGTGTGCAGTTGGTCAATTAGTATCTCCACAGCATCCATCAAAAAATCACTGTCTTCTTGATACTCCATTGGTTTACCTAAGTACAACTCATCTATTATATAGGTGACCTTCCTACTTGTCAACCCCAAAATTCTTGACAAACCACTCTGCGTCCACAACCACTAGAGGTTTCTTACGATTCTTTTTCATGAAGAGTATAGGCTCGTGGTCTCCTGAGTTTGCTTCTGCCTGTGCGTATGCTTCATATACATTCAACTTCTCTACATTCTTACACTCAATACTGAATGGAAATTTCTTTCTGGCATCCCTTGCCATGATTATATCCTCTCCTCCTGCACCCATACTCCTAGACTCAATGTCCTCAGGGTGTACATTACGATGCTCAATGAGCATGTCCCTTACCCATTGCTGAAAGCGTCTGCCTTTTCCTTTAGCACTTTGTGTTTTCAACCTTTATAATCTGTAAATTTCAATTTGATTCTTGGCTCGTCTTCAAATAAGATGTCACCAGATTCTTGCTCTGTTGATGATTGCTCATCATCTAGGGGTGAGTCCCAAGGTTCTCTTTCCATTATTCAATGACGTCCTTATATGACAGGGATGCTGCAGGTTTATGATATGCTGCCTCAAGATATCTATCTGGGTTTTCCTTGATAGCATCTTCTAATTCTGCAGATAACTCTTTAAGTTGATGTGCTATTTCTTTGATTCTATTGTAGTCCATATTTTTTCTTAAAGAAAAGGAGACCATAAGGTCTCCTGTATTATACATGTTATTTCTCTGTTTGTCTAGGGTCAAACAGATTCCAGTTATTCATATTAAAAGGTTGTAAATATACCCATTTTGCGTAATGGATGCCCCTGTAACATAGCATAGCGAATACTCTGTCAGGGTCGTGTTTCTCAGGATCATACTCTGGTAAATCTGATGTAGCACCCCAGCTAAAATGGATTCTTAGCATTGTCNTATACCCTTAACGCTTGAAGAAGGCGAACCTCTCCGTAGATTAAAGTCAAAACAACTGCGATTCCAAGAGAAATTTCTGCAACTACTTGCATACTGCCTCCTTGTTNACTGGGACTCCNCGATACACGAGTTCCTTTTTGTTATTCACGATTTGCTTAGGACGATTTGTGTCGTACTGAACTCCTCTGTATGTGACTTGTGCCATTTGGTTTTCTCCTAAAGTAATTGGGTGGTTTAATTCCCGTTCCTTCAGTCGGCTTTTGCGTCCCTACAATCTAAACCATNNGTNTCACCGAAGTCATAATACAAATCGATAATTTCCTGTCTATCTTNATCGCTAAGGTCAGGNTAGACTTTAGCACGATTGACAAGAGNGTCNATGTCTGCACATGATACTGTAATTACAGTGGCAATTAAAGTTTCAATCATNNGGATGAACGATTCCGTTCCGAGTCGGCTTACTTGCGTCCAATGATGTAAGTGTTGCACTCACCTTCAACCTTTGTCCTAAAGTAATCTATAAGATACTCTTGAGCATCAGGTGTATGATTCGGATTGCTCAAAATCTCTACCCTCTGGTTATTCCATTCCTGACATGACATTTGCCAATGGTAACTGTTATGTTCAGAAATGAGAAGTGCTAGTGCTAAACTTTCCATTTGGATGAACGTGTGGACATCATAACATATCCACNACTATTTAGCAATCTATTGTAACAAAGACCGTATACGGTATCATTTATTACGTTTTTTTCTTCTTGTTGGTTGATTTGGTAGCTGCTTGTGTCTTTTTAAATCGCTCTTCACCTGTTTCAAAAACTTCAAGTGGTCCCTCATACCATTGGTCAGGTCCAGGCCACGAATGCCTGTCCCACCATCCTTCTTTCTCCTCATTCATATTATTCATAGGTTTATAGTTTGAAACCACTAAATGTATTCTTGTCAACGTCCTGCTTAATACCACCGACAATATAAGATTCTATCTCTGTCTCTTGTGGAGCATTCTGTTGTCCTTTAGAGTTGAGCCAATGCTCAGTCCAAGGTAAAGGATTATTCCTTGCGGGTATATCATACATGGTTTCTAGTCCGATTGCTTTCATGCGTCTATTAGCAACCCACTCGATGTATTGATGCAGTAGTTTCTCGTTGAGACCTATCATACTACCGTTAGAAAAGAGATAGTTTGCCCAGTCCTTCTCCTCTTTGACTGCGTTAGCAAACATCTGACGCACATTCTCCTTCTCTTCCTGTGCAATCTGCTGCATCTCAGGGTCATCACCCTTTTTCCATTTGTAAAGTATCTTCTGTGTTAACGCAAGGTGTTGCGATTCGTCTCTTGCAATAAGGGATATGATCTTAGCTGACCCCTCCATAAGTTTGAGCTCACCGAATGCGAAAGAGCAAGCAAAACTAACGTAAAAACGAATACCTTCAAGGATGTTGACATTGGCAATAGCTCTATAAAGTTTACGTTTGACATCCCTAAGTGTCCACTCTGCAGTAGGGGAATCTTTCCAACTCTTTTTCCAAAAGTTGCTATCTGCATACTCACCAACGACCTCAAGAAATTCATCGTATGCTTTAGTCACTGACTTAGCACGAGTAATAATCTTCTCGTTATCTAATACAGTATCAAAGACTTCACCTGGGTCGGGATATACATTCTTAATTATATGTGTGTATGAGCGTGAATGTATCTGCTCCATAAATTGCCAGACACCCATGCAACCTTCCAACTCAGGTAGTGAGCAGTAAGGAGAGAATGCCATCCCAGGTCCACGACCCTGCACAGAGTCTAATAGGATTTGATATTTTAAATTAGAAGTATAGATATGCTTCTGTTGCTCGGTCAATGTCTTATAGTCTGACCTATCCTTTTGTAAGGAGACTTCTTCTGGTCTCCAAAAATATCCTAGTTGTGTCTGGGTTAATTTATCAAAGTCTGGATACTTATATTCATCGTACCTCTGCATCCCTAAGGGTGCACCAAAAAACATTGGTTGCTTTTTGGTATCAGTTTTCTTTTCGTTGAATACTGTTACGCTCATGTGTTTTTGCATTTAAACTTTACAACTATCACAGTCTTCTTCTGACTCTGTGCCATGAAGAATATCATTAATTAATTGCTCTGTCTTAGCAGCATCTGCATCGACATCTTTCTTATTGTCGTATGTATTTTGATAGTATGATGTTTTCCAACCGTATTTGTATGTTGTTAATAAGTCGTTTGCCATTACAGACACAGGCACTTCATTATCTGGATAGTTTTCTGGATTGTATGACCAGTTTCCACTGATTGCTTGGTCAAAAAACTTCTGCATGATAGCAGTCACGTTAATGTATCCCTCGTTACTAGGCATGTCCCACAGGAGCGTGTAATTATTCTTGTAAGTTGTAAACTGTGGTACAATCTGCTTAAGAGGTCCCTTCTTGGATTTCTTAATGGACAAGTAGTCTCTAGGTGGCTCGATTCCATTGGTTGCGTTTGACACAACGGAGCTAGATTCCGATGGCATTTGTGCGGACAGAGTGCTGTGCCTGAGTCCCCACTCGGCAATGTCATCGCGTAAAGAATCCCAATCATATTGGTATGATACTGTGACTAATTCATCGACTTCCTCTTTATATGTATCTATTGGAAGGATTCCATCGATGTATTTTGTGCGATGAAAAGCATCACATGCACCCTTCTCTTTAGCAATGTTATTAGATGCTCTAAGTAGATTGTATTGGAAGGATTCAGTTAGTTTATGAGTGAGGTCATACGCTTCTTGACTGTCATATTTAACACCATTCTTTGCGAAATAATGTGCTAGACCAATGAAACCTATACCGAGTGACCTACGTGCCAATGTAGAGCGTCTCGCTGCAGGTACAGGATACTCTTGATAGTCAATCAATTCTTCTAGTGCTCTTACTGTAAGGTCACATAGATTCTCCATCTCACTGAGGTTACGTATCTTACCCACGTTAATAGCAGATAGAATACACAAAGCAATCTCACCATCCTGACTATCAATATGATTGATAGGGTCAGTAGGTAGAGTAATCTCTTGACATAGGTTACTCATATTAACTTTGTCTTTGAATGATGAATGACTATTACAGTGGTCNATATTCATCANGTATAGACGACCAGTCTCTGCTCTCTCCTTNAGTAGGTCTAGGATTAATCCTTGAGCACTGACTCGNTTGGAGGGGATGTCTGGATTAGATTCGTAACTGCAATATAACTCATCAAACCTATCGGTCCCAAAACTCTCATACAAATCAGGAACATCATGAGGGGAAAAAAGCGTGATTTCTTTATCTTCGATAAAACGTTCATAGAATAACTTGGATAATTGAATTGAATAGTCTAGTTTTCTGACACGATTATCCTCAGTCCCTTTGTTATTCTTAAGGACGATGATATCTTCTATCTCTTGATGCCAGATGGGGAAGTGGACTGTCGCGCTTCCACCTCTGATGCCATTTTGAGTGCAGCATCTGACAGTTGCTCTCAAACTTTTTGAGGAAAGGGACAACACCTGTGTGCTGCACTTCTCCACCCCTGATTTTACTGTTGATACCACGGATTCTGCCTGCGTTGATACCNATCCCCGCCCTTTGTGCAACATAGTAGCCAATAGCCATGTCACTGCTAAAAATGCTATCGAGGGTGTCATCAACATCAACAAGAACACAGCTTGCAAATTGTCGGAGTGGCGTCCTAACTCCTGCCATAACTGGTGTCGGAATGTTGATTTTGTGTGTGCTGATTGCCTCGTAGTATTTTTGTACATAGTCTAGTCTTTTCTCCTGTGGGTATTTGGAAAATAATGTAGCAGCAATCATGATATACATCTGTTGAGGTGTCTCAAACAGGTAACCTGTGCTGCGGTCTTGTACGAGATATTTATCGCAGACTTGTCTCAAGCCAGCATATGTAAACAAATAATCTCTATCATGGTCAACGAAAGATTCAATCTTTTCCCATTCTTCCTCAGTATATACTGTCAATAACTCTTCGTCATACACACCGTTGTCTACACATTTGCATATGTGGTTAAACAACATAGGTGGGTGGTCTGGATGCTCTCCAAACACTGACTTCCTAAGACCAAACAATAGCAGACGTGCTGCTACAAATTGATAGTTAGGAGTATCTAATGAAATTAAATCATTAGCTGAGCGTATTAGGATTTCTTGGACGTCTTCTGTCTTGATGCCATCGTAGAATTGTATTCCACTATTCATCTCTACTTGTGACGCTGATACACCCGCAAGGTCTTCGCATGCTAACTCAACCATTGCG
>FUFK010073328.1_pt1 | contig 16595 bp, 16 predicted proteins | sample 1021851 | NCBI WGS metagenome assembly FUFK01 (sample SAMEA51879418, study PRJEB19060) | metagenome | reverse complement strand
AGAATATTTAGATTTAAAAGCAACAGGTTACGACTTTGATGATTTTGGTCAAGAAATTACGGTTAACAAACCGGGTGGTGGGACTGAAAAAATTCAATTAGGCGCATTAAAAGAAAAATTAGATCACGGTTATTCTCTTAACAGCACAGACGACGTAACAGCTTAATTTATCCTAGACAACCTATTCAATATACTGTAAATTGTTTTCATAATTTTTATGAAAGCAGAAAAAAATAAAATATACATTTATGATAATGTTTTTGAGTCACACTATACTCAGAAGTTTTATGACTTTGTAAATAATTCTTATTTTAAAATAGGNACNTCAGATAGTGCNTGTAAAGATTATGAAGAAAGAAAAAATTTTGGTTCTACGTNTTCAAGANNTGATTTAAAAGAANTNGGTTTNNTAGANGCTTTACCTAAAAAAATAAAAAATAAATTTAATATGAGTTACAAAACAGTAACTAGAACCTTAGTAAATGCTATTACTTCTTATGGTCTTTATCACCCACACGATGACTCAGGAAATCATGATGTATGGAGTTTTTTATATTATGCAAATATGAGATGGGATTTAGAGTGGGGTGGTGACACATTATTTTTACATGATGATAGAAAAAGTGTTAGACAATATGTTCAGCCTTTACCCAATCGAGTGGTTGTATTTGATGCCACGATTCCGCATTTAATACGCCCATCAACTATGCATGCTCCTACTTTTAGATACTCTATTAATATGACTTTTGGAGGAAGATACAACCCTATGTTTGAAAGGTCTAATGTTTAATTTTTTTAAAAATAAAAAACCTGTTGTTACTTGGTGGTCCAACATAAAATATCTACACAAAACTACTCCTGTTGTGCCTGCTAATAAATATATTCCAGAATGGTTTAAACAAGTTAAAAAAGACCAAAGTAAGTCTCATTCAAATGTAAAACTATGTCCTTCTTATTTAAAATATTTTTCTGCGGGTTGGGTTATGCCTTTATGGTGTGATGTGGAACTTCGTTTAGAAGATAACGGTCTCATTAGTTGGCGTACTCCTAATATAGATTTTCAATGTGAATTTCACGATGACTATCAATATAAAAATTTACTTCCTAAACATGAGCAGTCTTCAATAGCCTGTGTATTAAAACCTGTATCTCCATGGCTTGTTAAAATATCTAAAGGTTGGTCCTTACTACAGTTACCAATGAGCTATGAGTTTAATCCTGATTGGCAAGTATTAAGCGGAGTATTGCCGGCCTCAATATGGCCACAAACAAATCATCAAATAGTTATTAGAAAAAGTTTTTTTAAGAACAAAGAAAAAAAGAATGTAATATTAAAAGGAACACCTCTTGCACAATATATACCTGTTCCAGATGACTATGTTGGTGAAGTTGTTAAAGAAACAAAACAATTAAAAGAACACGAAGAAAAAACACGTTTTGTCATACAACAGAAATTTACTAATAGATATAAAAACTTAAAGGAGTGTCCACATGTTAATAAATAATTTTTTAGATAACGAAACTTTTCATAATATAGAAAAAATAATTACTTCCAATGAAATGCCTTGGTACACACAACCAGGAGCAACAAAAAAAGAAGATGGTCAAGTTTTATTTACACATGTATTAATTAATGAACAACAACAGGTAAATAGTAGTTTATTTGAAACAATTGGTCGACCCATTGTAAATAAAATAAAATTAATAGAACCAGATTTTTTTAGAATGATAAGAATGAAAATAAATTGTTTACCTAATCCAAATAAAATAATTAAAAGTGATTATCATACTGATTTACCTTCTGATTCAAACTATAAAACATTGATACTTTCAATTAATGATAACAATGGTTATACAGAATTTAAAGACAAAAAAATGCCTAAATTTAAATCTATAAAAAATAATGCGTATATATTTGATGGTAAAAAAGAACATAGATCTGTAAGTCAAACAGACACGACATACAGATGGAATATAAATTTTAATTATGAAATCTAAAAACGTAAACGTAAATTCCATATTTGGAATCCCTATATGGAAAACTGATCCCTATAAATTTTCTAAAAAAGAAATACGATTTTTAAAATCACTTTATTCAAAAGTCACCGAAAATAAAGGTAAAAACCACACTTCTACTGAAAGGTATATTTTTAAATACAAAGAATTAGAAGGGGTTAAAAAATTTATAGAAGAAAATTTAAACGCCTATTGGCATGGTATGATGGCTGTTAGTGAAGAGTGTCCTCTACACATAACACAATCATGGGTTAACTTTAATGAAAAGACTACCCAACATCATTCACATCGTCACACAAATTCTTGTTTGTCTGGAGTAATGTATGTTGAAAATACATCTCCAATAATATTTGAAAAAGAAAAAGAACATTTGATGTTAAATTTTTTAAGTTTAAAATATACAAAACTTAACCAGCTCAATAGTCCAGATATTGCTTTTGAAACTAAGAATGGCACATTGTTAATATTTCCGTCTTCCACGATGCATAGGGTAGCACCAAATCAATCAGAAAACTGTAGAATATCAATATCATTTAATACATGGTTTAGTGGTAGTGTAGGACATGATGTTAGATTAACGGAGTTAATTGTAGATGAACCAAAAAACAAAAGTTAACGACTATATATTAATTGATAATTACTTAAGTGTTAAAGAATGCGATCACTTAATAAGGCTTTATAAAACAAAAGAGTTTGTTCCTCATGGTTGGTATAACGTTGAAACAAATACAGCTAGAAATGATCCTACAGATTGTTCTGTAGCAGATACAGATATAAATTTTCTTGACGTATTGTCTCCTGCTATTGAAAAAGCTTTAAGAGATTACTCTAATAAAATTTCTAAAGAGAGATTGTATTCTAAAATGTCAAAACCAAGATTAAACAAATATGGTGAAGGTAAAGATATGAAAGAACACTATGACCATATCCATTCTTTATTTGATGGTACCGATAAAGGTATACCTATTTTAAGTATAGTTGGGTTACTAAATGACAACTTTACAGGTGGAGGATTTTGCGTTAATGGTAAAGATATGAAATTAAAGAAAGGAGATATTATAATATTTCCATCTAACTTTTTGTATCGACATGAAGTTAAAACTATAAAAAAAGGAGAGAGGTATTCATATGTCAGCTGGGCGTTTTAAAATAGTTATTGTTGGAGGTGGTTCTGCAGGATGGATGACAGCAGCTACGTTAGCTAAAGCATGTCCTGATAAAGATATTACGTTAATTGAAAGTCCTAATATTCCAATTGTTGGTGTAGGTGAAAGTACACTTGGTCAAATAAATAATTGGTTAAATTATATGGGTATTGAAGACAAAGAATTTATGAAAGCTACCGATGCTACATATAAACTTAGTATACGTTTTCAAGATTTTTATAGAAAAGGTGGTGGTCATTTCCACTATCCTTTTGGAGAAGCAGATTTAAGAGGATGTCAAAATAGTTCTAATGATTGGATTGATTATAGAATTATGGAAGGTAACACTGAACCTGTTCACACCTATGCAGAATGGTTCTACACAAACATGTTGTTAGTAAACAGCGGTAAGTTATGTGAAAACCCATTAGAAAAATTACCTATGTTTAATTTTAAACAGGACGTTGCATATCACTTTGATGCAGTAAAATTTGGACAGTATTTAAAATCTAACTGGGCTTTAAACAAAGGAGTTAAATATATTGTAGGTGACGTTACTGATACCATGACAGATGAAAATGGTATTAGAGAATTAATGATAAATAAAAGCCAAACTATATCTGCTGATTTATTTATAGATTGCACTGGGTTTAAATCATTATTATTAGACAAAGCCTTAAAAGAACCTTTTGAAAGTTACGAAGATATACTACCAAACAACTCTGCTGTTGCAGCACGGGTGCCGTTTATAAATCAAAAAAAACAAACAGTGCCATATACAAATTGTATTGCATACGACAATGGTTGGATTTGGGAAATACCATTGTGGACACGAATGGGTATGGGTTATGTGTATTCAGATAAGTACATATCTGATGAACAAGCTAAAATAGATTTTAAAGAATATCTTAAAAAAGGTAATCACCCAATCGACAATGTAGAGTTTAGAACTATTAAAATGAGAGTTGGAGTACACAAAAGAATATACTCTAAAAATGTTTGTGCAATTGGTTTAGCTGCTGGCTTTATTGAACCTTTAGAAAGTAACGGTTTGTTTACTGTGCATGAATTTTTAATGCAGCTGGTTAGAATACTTCAAAGACATTCTCCATCTAGATTTGATAAAGATGCATTTAATTGGAAATGTAAATTAATGTTTAGAAATTTTGCTGAGTTTGTAGCCATGCATTACGCTATGACTCAAAGAGATGATACTAAATATTGGAGAGATGTAAAAGACAGAGAATATTGTAGTGATTTATATAATTTAAAACCAAGCGGAGTAAATGGCTTTAGAGAAGCTGTTTGGAAAAGATTTGAAAGATATTGGTACGACCCTGCTTTTGCTGGATTAGATTGCATAGCTCATGGTATGCATTGGTTTCCTACAGATGAAATGAGTCTTAAACATGCTCTTGCTTGTAAAGANACTACGTTTAGAAACGATGGNATAAAACTNGGTAAAAAANANACNTTTAATATAATTAAAACAAAAGAAAANATTATAAAANACTGGCCTAAGTATTTTGATTTTTTAANAACNTANATATANGATGGNGGNAATGTAGCTAANNTAAAGATAGGTAAAAAGAAATGAAAATGAAACCTTTAGATAAAACAATTAAAATTTATGACGGTTGGATGTCAGAAAAAGATTGTAAGATGTTTGTTCAAATATACAAAAATTTACAAAAAGGAGGCTATACAGGTAAAAGAAGAAATTTTGATACAACCATAAAAGAAAGTATAGCAGAAGACGAACAAGTTGCTTTGCATGAAGCTATTTATGAACATGGAGATCATGAAATTCCTGAAGGAACTACTATATCAAACACATTTATAAGATCTTATTTTGCAGGTCCACACCTAGATTATTTAAAAGATTTTAGTATATTAAAAAGTCATGATTTTCATACAATTAAATATTTAAAAATTCAAAAAACATTACCTGGTCAAGGTTATCATAGCTGGCATTGTGAAGATGGAAGTAAAAAATGGGATAAAAGATTGTTTGCATTTACACTTTATTTGAATGATGTCNGAAGAAGGNGGNGAGACAGANTTTTTATATTTAAGTANAAGAATAGAAGCTAAAAGNGGTAGGCTAGCTATATTTCCAGCTAGCTTTGAATATACACATAGAGGTAATCCCCCAATATCTAATGAAAAATATATCCTTACTGGCTGGGTAGAGTTCGGATAGTTTCTTGAAAAACCTTTAAATGTAGTGTATTCCTTGATAAAATATAGGGATACATATGTTACAAAAAATAGGTTTTTTACCCGGTTTCAATAAACAAGTTACATCTACAGGCGCTGAATCACAGTGGACAGGTGGTGAAAACGTTCGTTTTAGATATGGTACACCTGAAAAAATAGGGGGTTGGAGCCAACTAGGAAACAGTAAATTAACGGGTGCANCTAGAGCTTTGCATCACATGGTTAATAAAGACTCTATAAAATTCGCTGCACTGGGCACTAATAGAATTTTATACGTATATACGGGAGGAGTTTATTATGACATACATCCTTTAGTCAATCCATCAGGAACAGCTATTACAAACTGTTTCAGCACGGTTAACGGAACTCCTACGGTAACAATGACTTTTCCTACTGCTCATGGATTTAATCCAGGAGATATTCTTTTATTTGGAGATACATCAACAATAACAGCTCCAACAAATTCTAATTTTACAGTCTCTGATTTTGCAGATAAAAAATTTATGGTAGCTACAACACCTAGTACGACTACGTTAACTATAACAATGCCATCAAATGAAACAGGCTCAGGCGCTGTTAATTCTGGAAATTGCACATATTTTCAATATTATAGAGTTGGACCAGCAGAACAAGTTGGTGCATTTGGTTGGGGTATTTCATTATGGGGTGGTACAAATACAACTTATGCAACAACTACTCTTAATGGTGCATTAGCTAATGACACAAATGGTAACAATGGTTCTGCTACAGAAATTACACTTACTAGCACAGCAGGATTTCCTACAGCAGGAACAAACTCAATTACCGTTGGAACTGTAGGCAATCCAACAGCTAGTGAACTTATAACTTATACTGGTGTATCAGGTAATAAAATTACCGGAATAACTAGAGGAGCAGGTGGGTCTACAAAACAATCGCATTTAAATGGAGCGACGGTTTCTGACAGTTCTTCTTGGACGGGATGGGGAACGGTTGCTGCTAATACCGATACAGTAACGGACCCAGGTTTATGGTCATTGGANAACNTAGGCTCAACTTTAATTGCNTTNATACACAACGGAGAATGTTTTCAATGGGACGCAGATGCAGCAAATGCAACAGCGACAAGAGCTACAATTATAACAGGAGCACCAACAGCATCACGTGATATGATTGTATCTACACCCGATCGTCACTTAGTATTTTTTGGAACCGAAACAACTATAGGTAATAAATCTTCACAAGACGATATGTTTATAAGATTCTCATCTCAAGAGGATATAAATGATTATACACCTACATCGGAAAATACTGCTGGTACACAAAGACTGGCCGACGGATCACGGATCATGGGATCTGAGCTAGGTAGAAATGCAATTTATGTTTGGACTGATACAGCATTATTTACTATGCGTTTTGTTGGTCAACCATTTACATTTGCGTTTGAACAAGTTGGTACCAACTGTGGGTTGATAGGTATGAATGCAGCTGTTGAAGTTGATGGCGCTGCTTATTGGATGTCTGAAAATGGTTTTTTTAGATACACCGGTAAACTAGAATCTATGGACTGTTTGGTTGAAGACTATGTTTACAACGATATAAATCTGATTTCTAATCAATTAATATATGCAGGTGTTAATAATTTGTTTGGTGAAGTTATGTGGTACTACCCAACTGCTAATTCAAATGTAAATGACAGATCTGTTATGTATAGTTATTTGGATTCTACAGTTAAAAGACCTATATGGTTTACAAACGCGAGTTCTATATTTAGACGAACTACTTGGCAAGATTCGGCTGTGTTTGGTTTACCTCATGCTACAGAATATGATGCAGGTGATGATGCATCTTTTGATGTAACAGGAAATACCGATGGTGTTACTTATTACTATGAACATGAAACAGGAGTTAATTACATTAAGAGTGGAGTAACAGCAGCTGTTCCAGCAAACATTACGTCTGGAGATTATGATATTACACAAAAAGTTGTAAGAGGAGCTGCAACTAACTTAGGAGATCTTAGAGGTGACGGAGAAAATATTATGAGAATAAGTAGAGTTATTCCTGACTTTATATCTCAACAAGGAGACACAGTTGTACAATTAGATTTAAGAAATTATCCAAATAATGCATCTGCTAGTTCCCCTTTAGGTCCGTTTACTATTACATCTAGCACTGATAAAATAGATACNAGAGCTAGAGCCAGATCAATTGCATTAACTATATCTAACACTGCAGTAGATACTAATTGGAAATTAGGAACTTTTAGGTTAGATATACATGCTGGAGGAAGAAGATAATGAACCCAGAAATGCAAAAAATTATTGATACTCTTAGAGAAAAAAATCCTGGTAAATATGATACATATACAGATCAAGACTTAGCTGAAAACTTTTTTTCTATTGTTGGCGCTGGTTTTGATGATCCATCGTTTAATATTGATCAAGCTAATCTAGGATCTGATTATTATACAGATGAAATAGGAGAAGATTCAGAATTTGTAAACCCTTTCTTTAAAACTTTTCAAAAAGTAAAATCAAATATAGGCGATTTTGCAGCACCAGCAGTAGGTGGTTTAATGAGTTTAGCTACTGGAATACCTGGATTAGGTTTTATACTAAGTGGTTTAAATAAATTTAAACAACCCAATGTTGCAAACCCAATGGCTCAAGGAGTTTATACAGATCCTAACACAGGATTTCTNAAAGATAAATTTGGATATAATGTTGGACCAACATTATTTAAAAGTAATTTTTTACAACCAGGATCTAATTCTTATAGATCTTATGCTTTACAAGGGTTAGGAAGTTTAAATAAAAATTTAGCAAATACTTTTTACCAAGATAATTACGGTAAATCTTTTGACGAAGTTAAAAAAGATATACAAAAAAAACAAAATCCATTTGGACCATCAGATCCTTATGCCGGCACATCTGATTATCAAGGTTCAGGAGCTGAAGATAATGCAGGGAATAATACAAGTGGAAACAATACATCAAGTAGTAGTAGTAGAAGTGGTGGCTTTGATAGTTCAGAAAGAGGAGCTTCTTTGCATGGAGCAAAAGGCGGGTTAGCTAGATATTATAGAGGAGGCATCGCAAGTTTATAATGGCAAAAATAGTACAAACATTAACTAGAGCTAGTCAAGAATACGAACCAGATACAGCACAATCTTTAATTAGAGATTTAGATGCTGTGTTAGAAAAATTAAATACAACGTTTCAAGAAGAATTAAAACAGGAGATAGAAGCTAGAAGTTTCTTTTTAGATTAATGGCAGTAGTAAACCAATATAAATTTGTAGGTATAGATAATAACACTAGCGGATCTGCATTAACACCTTTTGGTTCAGGTAATCCTTTAGTCAGTGAAACATATGTAATTAAATCAATACTAGTTACTTCAGCTGGNACGCCCAGCGTAACGGTTCTAAATAATAGTATTACAGCTATAAAATCAGCGCCATTAACAGCCAATCAAACAAAAGAATTATTAACCCAACCGCTAATAGTAGAAGGTGGAAAAACCTTTACAGTTCAATCAAGCACTGCTGATTCGTTTGATGTAGCTATTAGCTATTTAAATATTAAGAAAGAGGTAACAGGATAATGGATATAATAGAACTTAAACCAGAAAAGATAATAACAACCATAACTAACAAGAAAACTGGAGAAATATACAAGGACGAGGAGGCTTTAAAAGCAGCCAATATACCTGAAGATGATGTTCAAAGAGATGTCAGAGTTATCATGCCACCTCTTGATTTAATAGGAAAAACAAAGTAAACTAACAAAACCATGGCAATAACAGATATCAACATATCAGAAGAATTAATAACAAACGCACCATCTATTAAATACAGAGGTGAAGAAGGTCCTAAATCACCTGAAGAAATGAAAATGATGAGAGCTGATGCTTTATTAAAAGAAGCATATGATCAATATGTATATGATTTATTAGAACAAAGACCAGAAGCAACACCTATGTCTTTTGAAGAATTTAGAATGATGGTTATTGCAGAAGGAAAAATGTCTGGTGGTCAACCTTTACCAGAAGATCCAACAAAACCAGTTAACCCTTTTCAACCAAAACCTATCGGACCAGTGTTACCAGACAAAAGACAGATGGCAGCATTTGGTGGTATCATGGGTTTAGATGGTAGACGTAAATATGGTCTTGGAAGTAAATTTAAAAAATTTGTAAGAAAAGTTATACCAAATGAAATATCAGAGATTGCAGTTAAAGCTGCACCATTTGTTGCACCATTTAATCCATTACTTGCAGGAGCTATGGCAGGTGTAGGTGGTTTTGATCAAACAGGTAGAATAGGTTCTTCATTAAAATCAGCTGCATTAAATTATGGTTTAGGTCAAGCATCTAGATATATTGGTGGCGCAGGTTTTCAAGATCCTAGTTTAAGTAATTTTGGATTGTCTGGATTTAGTTCTCCAATGGGAACAGAAACAGGACTCGGTAAATTTTTTGCAAATCGTGGAACACCAGTAGATTCAAGTACAATTATAGATCAAGGTGTAACGGCAGATGCTTTACCAGTTAAAAGTAGTATTCCTCAAGTAACAGCAGACGATTTTTTAACAGAGGCTAGTAAAGTAACAACAAAAAATACACCTAAAAGTATAAAATTATTAGATAAATTTAAACAACTACCCGGTGCGATTAAAAACAATATTCAAAAAGCTGGTATAAACCCTACAGCACTCATGGGTATAATAGGAGCTTCAGCAGCAGCTGGTTTATATACAGCAGCTACACAAGAAGAAGAAACATTATCTGGTCTAGACAGAGGTAAAGGTATGAATATTGAAGGTATAAGAGCTGAAGTAATTGAAGCATTTAAAGATCCAACTGGACAAAAATTAAAAGCAATAAGAACTAAGTATCCGTTTTTAGGAACAGTGGCATCAAAAGACATAGCTAACATGGCTTATGGTGGTAGAATAGGTTTTAGTAATGGTGGAGATTACGAAGATAAATTTATGGAACTTGTAGCACAATTAAGAGAAATGGGTTTTTCTCAACAAGAAGCAATCGAAGAAGCTAGAAAACGACTTGATAATGACATGGCTTATGGTGGTAGAATAAATAGAGCTGAGGGTGGACTTATGGACCTTGGTGGGTTAGAAAAAGATTATAGAGCTGAAGGTGGTTTTGTACCAATAGGTAAAGAAGAAAAGGCGGACGACGTGCCTGCAAGATTAAGTGTAAATGAGTTTGTATTTACTGCAGATGCTGTTAGAAACGCAGGTGGTGGAGATATTGATAGAGGGGCAGAAGTCATGGAAAACATGATGAAACATTTAGAAGCTGGTGGACAAGTATCAGAAGAATCACAAGGTTTAGCTGGTGCTAGAGACATGTTCGCAGTTTCGGAAAGATTAAGCGAGGTAGTATAATGGCTGTACAACAACAACAAATGTTACCACCACAATATGTGGAAGATTTACAAACGGATTTTGGTAAACAGTTAACAGCGTTAACTGCCACTCCACTAGACACATCAAGATTTGCACCAACAGTTGCAGGTCAAGATCAATTACAAACACAGGCGGCTACATTAGCTGGCCAAGGTGTTGGAGCATTTCAACCATACCTTACACAAGCTGCAGCTTATACTGGACCTACAGGTTACCAACAATTTATGTCGCCGTATCAACAAGATGTAATTGATACAACATTAAAAGAATACGACTCACAAACTGCAAGAGGTTTACAAAGTATTGCAGATGCTGCTACTAGAAGTGGAAACTTAGGTGGTGGTAGAGAGGGTGTGCAAAGAGCACAGTTTCAAAACAAATCAGATTTAAACAGAGCGTTATTACAATCAGGTTTATTACAACAAGGATTTACTGAAGCTAATCGATTAGCTAATCAAGCGTTTACACAACAAAGAGGATTAGCAGGTTTAGTACCATCATTACAACAAGCTGACATTAGTACTTTGGGTCAAGTGGGCGCGATCCAACAAGCACAGGCTCAAGCAGAAGCAGATGCACTAAGAGAAGCAAGAAGACTAGAAGCGTTCGAACCGTATGACAGGCTTGGTTATTTAGGCCAAGGTATTGCAAGTATTGCATCTGGCGCGCCAGGACAATATCAATCATCTGTTGTACCAAACCCAACTCCGTTGCAGACAGCTCTGGGTGTAGGTTCAACATTATCTGGTATCTACGGTAATATTATGGGGCCATACAGAACAAGAACAAATTAATATGAATAATGTATTTAGAAGACCAATGTTTAGAAAAGGCGGAAGTGCCGGTGAAGGTATTACTTCGGGACTAGCACCTAGACAGGGTTATGCAACTAACGAAGATAACCTTGTAAAACAAAATGACATATCAAAAATGGGTCAAATAAATAGAGATTTACAACTTTTAGATGCATTAGCACCAAGACCTGTAAGACCACCAAGCACAGCTATGAATGATTTTTTAATTAATTTTGGCTTAGATTTGGCTAGTAGATCACCTACAGGAAACATATTTCAAACAGCTGCAACCTCAGCTAAAGAACCTTTTCAACAATTTCAAAAACAAAAACAAACTGAAATGGCAATGGATGCCAATATAGCATCTGATCAAAGAGCAACTGTATTAGGCTTAATGAAAAATTTAAGTGAAGATGACAAAAATAAATTATTTCAAGAAGCTTCTTTTATGTTTGAAAAAGGTGCAACCAATCCTTTTACTAATAAACCTTTTGAAGATGTTAACGAAGCTTACGATGTTTTGATTAGAAAATCTTTAATGAGTAAAGAAAGTTTAAAAACTGACGAAGCAATATTTAATGAAACATTAGAAATGTTGTTTGCTCAAAACTTAAAAGATACATCTTTTAAAGGAAACAATTTAGCAGCTAGAAAATTAGCTGAGCACGAAGCAAAAGTTATTCACGGTCAATACCCTCAAGCTTTAGCTGATCAATTTGATTCACAAACAACTTATATTGATTCTGTGTACGTTGATGTAGATGCTGAAGGAAACATGAAACTAAACAACATTGGAAAAAATGTAGGTTACAGACCTAACAAAATATATTTTAATATTGCAGATGGAGCCTTTTACAAACTACAACAAGATGGTGAAACATTTATGGTTGTAGATATAAATGACTTCAGAGATTAAGGAGTCTAAATGGCTGAAAAGAAAAAAACTTTAACAGAACAGTTAAACGATCCACTATTTGAAGCTATTGGTGGTCTTAATATATTTGATGTGCCTAACGTTGGTGCAGCTCGAGAAAGACTTTTAGAAGCACAAAAAGAAGAAAAAGAAACAGAAAAAAACGAAGAACTTTTAAAACAATTACCTAAAGGCAGTAAAGGTTATCTTGATATAAAAGATAAAACAATCATTAAACAAGCTGAAGATAACAACGAAGTTAGTATTTCTGAGTCGGTATCTAACGCTATTGTAGCAGGTATTATTAGTATTCCCTATGGCTGGGCTCAACTTACAGCCGAAATAAAAGATGCTGTTGGTGATGACGTTCCTTTAGATCAAACAAATGTAGCTAAACTAGACGCTTGGTTTGATCAAACTGTTATAGGTGAGTTGTATAATTACTCAGCAGAAAAAGCAAAAGCAACAGGCGCTGGTAGGATTGCACAATTTTTAACTAGCATGTATGGTAACTGGAAAGCTGCAGGTAAACCTTTAGCTAAATTTATTGATGACCCTAAAATAATAAATAAGAAAGCAAAAAACATTGCCAACAAATTAGTTGAAGCAAAAAAGAACGGTCGTTACATTTCCTCTAATAATAAAAATTTAAAAAAAACAGCAGACAAAGTTAAAGAATTAAACTTTGGTAAAAAAGTAAAACAATGGACTGGTATTGCTGTAGGCGGTGGCGTTACGGGTGGACTAGTTGCAGACACAGAAGATATTGGAACGTGGGGTGATTGGTTATTTGAACCAGGTCATTATAGTTCTTTAGATAGAGTTAAGAAAGATACATCTACTGATGATGCTTTTAGAAAACTAACTAACAGATTAAAATTAGGCGGTGAAATGGCTTTTCCTATTACACCTTTCTTTTATGGTATAGGAAAATTTGGTAGGTTTGCATCTAAGTATGGCGGNGATGCTGCNTNTAGTAANAAAGCNNTNGAAAAATGGGCTGACAAATATATGATGAAACCATTNAGAGCTAGNTCNGATAGACCAAGACCTATATTTCAAGGNGTNCAAAGNCTAGAAGGAAANCAAGCTGTAGCACGAAACATGGCTCAAGAATTAAATAGAAGAGTTGGTTACGATTACAATAACATTTTTCAAGCAACAAGAGGATCGGCTCAAGCTGTTGATAATCCAAATATAATAAATGATATGATTGTTAATTTTATGAAAGGAACTGATGATGTAATTAAAAAAGGTAAAATTGTTTTTCCTGGATTTAAAAATGAAAAATCATTTATAGATTCATTAGTTAAATTAGGTGCTAAATCAAAAGACGTAGATGTCTTGTTAGCTAATCTTTCTAAATACAGAAACACAATGAACACGTTTAAAAATTCTATCTTACAGGGTGGTAATTTAAACGTAGCACCAAAACAATTTAACGAAATTATGAATGATCGTTTTAAAAATTTTTTATCAACAGAATATAAAATACTCACAGACAAAGGTGTTGGTCCCATTACAGGTTACAAACCTACAAATGAAATGATAGATGAAGTAGCTGATGTTTTTGTGCGTTACGCTAAAAGCAATGGAGTTAATTTAAGTAAAGCAAATGCTAGAGAAGCAGTATTAGATATAGCAGACAACGTATCTAAAAACCCTTTAACTAAAACACCGGAATTTGTTTATCCCATACAAAGTATAGGAGCTGATAAAGCAACACATGTAAAAAATATTGCAGAAAACATTACNGGTGGTGGTAAATTTAAACCTGATAAAAAAGGTGGANTAATACAAACTAANTCAGANCTTGAAGCTTTTAAAAAAATGTTTGGAGCTAATCAAAACGCTGAAAGAATTATTGTAAATACTATGGAAGATCTTGGTGGAATTGCAGCTAGAGATAATTTTTATAATGCAATGAAAGAAGCATCAGATTTATTAATATCACAAGGTAAAAGAGGTTTAGTTTATCCAAATAGANTAGAAGCTATTAAGGCTTTTAAAAANGCTACTAACCAACCTGGTTTAAAAAATGTAACAACATCACCCAATGGTTTAAAGCTAAGCGCAAATCTTGCTGAAGAATATTACACAAGTCCATTAGATGGAATGTTTACAAACGATACTATTACAGCTGCTTTAACGTTTGGAGATAAATTACCTTTGAGTGGTATTACAAAAAGTATGGCATATCGATATATGTTTTTAATACCAAAAGGTTTGACACAGTTTGGTAAAACGGTGTTAGGACCTTTTACTCATGGTAGAAATTTTACATCAGGAGCTGTTACTACTATTGCAACTGGTAATATATTTATACCTCCGTCAGAAATAGGAAAAGCAATTAGTCAGTCATTCAAAGCTTTACAGCCACAAACAATGTACCGACTTACAAAAAATCCTAAATATTTAAATAACGATGAAAGTCAAAATTTATATCGTTTCTTTTTAGACGAGGGAATGGTTAACTCTAGTGCCACATACCGAGAAGTTATAGGATTAGTATCAGATATACAACAAGGTGGTAACTTTTTTGACAGAGCATTTAAAATTTTTGGTAGTAAAATGAAAAAATTATCTGGCACAATAGATTGGGCTCAAGATATGTACATTGCAGAAGATGACATATGGAAAATGTTTAACTTTTTTGGTGAAAATTATAAGCTTAACAGAGCATGGAAAAATGCTGTTGCTAAAGGAATAAAAAACCCAGCAACTAATAAACCATACACTAACGCAGATATACCTAGTCAGTTAGATTTAATGAAAAAAGCTGCACAAACTATTAGAAATACTTTACCAAACTACGCATACGTATCTGATTTTGTAAAAACTACAAGAAGATCACCATTAGGTAACTTCGTATCATGGCCTGCAGAAATTATGAGAACCACAGGACATATTGTTAGAAACGGTTTAGAAGAAATAAAAGATCCTGTACTAAAAAGAAATGGTTATGAAAGATTAATAGGATTAGGCACAGCTTATGCAGTTATTCCACCAATGTTGGTTGAGGGTGTAAGAGGATTGTATGGAATAAGTAGAGAAAAACTACAAGCAATGAGAGAGTTAGTTGCACCTTGGTCTACGGGTTCTACATTAATTCCAATCATAGATGAAGAAGGAAATTATAGATACATAGATTTTAGTGGAGCTTTCTTTTACGATACTGTTTTAAACCCAGTACAACAAGTNATATCTCAANCAGAAATACAAAACACNGAACCTTTNATACCAGCNNTGATGGANGGNATGGTAAAAGNATTAGATAGANTNNTNGAACCATTNTTTGGTGAGTCTATTTATTATGGTCTTGTTGCTGATTTATTTATTAGAGGTGGTGTAGATAGAGACGGTAATAGAGTTTGGAATCCTGAAGATGATTTAATTGATAAATACATAAAAGGTATAACTCACTTTGGTTACACAGCATCGCCATTGTCATATCCACAGATAAAAAGATTGTATGCTGCAGCTACGAACCAAACTATTAGAGGACAAGAATACGATATTCCAAAAGAACTACTAGGTTTTTTTGGTGCACGTCCTGTAAAAATAGAACCGTTAAATGTAATCAACTTTGCTATCGCTGACTTTAGTGATGCGGAAAGAAACCAAAGACTTTTAATTACAGAAAATATGTTTACAGGAGATCCTGTCACAGACAGAAATTTTGTTTTACAGCAATATTTAAAAGCAAATAAAAAAAGATTAGAATCTTTAAGTGAAATTAGAAGAAAAGTTGATGCTGCATTGTTGTTAGGTGCAAATCCTAAAAAAGTATATAAAGAATTTTATGATAGAGGTTATGGAAATCTATATATACAAATAATGAAAAATAGATTTGTACCATTTAGTTCTGATATGAAATGGGCACACGAAAAAGCAATAGAAGATCAAAGAGAAAAAGGTTTACCAAATCCACTAGATGGCAATAGTAAAATACTTGCAATTATGGAAAAAATTTTAAGTAAAGCACAATTTTTAAATAATGATTTTATATTAAAAGAAGAAGATTTTATTACTCAACCTAGTAATAATCAATCAACTTTACCTACACCACCATTAGATACACAACCTATGCCTGC
>FUFK010040057.1_pt1 | contig 16595 bp, 19 predicted proteins | sample 1021851 | NCBI WGS metagenome assembly FUFK01 (sample SAMEA51879418, study PRJEB19060) | metagenome | reverse complement strand
ATATTGGTTGTATTTGTATATCAGGAATATTTAGGTCAGGTATTCCCATTAAAGTGGCATTGCAGGGAAAGTTTCTTTAGGCATTTGCATTGGTATTTCTTTTATCATTTTTTCTTTTAGATCGCCCATTAGTTTATTTTTTAAATCTCTTTCAAACTCCGGACTTTGCATATATCTAATAGCTACAAAACCAAAGGCAGCCATTGACCCAGACAACAATAACGACAATAATGAAGCTACTTGGCAGATACGATTAAACATGATTAAATTTGCAATTTTAAAAGCACTTTCCTTTACAAGCGTGCTTGTATTACTGCTTATTGTAGCTCTATCCCCTCTTTACGTCACTATGGGCTTAATGACAAGGCAAATGCAAGAATCTACTCGTTAGGGTCTACTGGATATTGTGTCATGTTAAACTTTTCAAAATTTCCATCTTTATCATAAGTTGCATCATACAAATTAACTAAAGCTGCGGTATCTGCACAATTATCAATTTCTGTTTCCCTTGTATTACAAGCCGTTCTTACAGCATCCCTATAAGTTGTTATTGCTGATGGAATTTCTGTACCTTTCTCAGCTTTGCGAACAACGTACCAATCATAACGAGCTAATAAAGTTTTAGCAGTTTGTTTTTCTTGTGCTTTTAATACAGACTTTACACCAAAAAATACAACCTGATTACCATTTCGATCTTTTAATAAATTACCTTCTTGATCTTTTGCATCAGCATCATTAAGTGCTTTTGCGGTTCCATCACCCCAGTAAAAACGTGAATCATATACTTTTGGATCTTCAACCTCAGTAATACCTAAAGCGGTTTTTTCTTCTGCTGTTGATAATCTTAACCAGTTAGCAGGGTAATTTATATCCCCTACTGTAAAGGGAACATCAACTGCTAAAGGTTTTCCGTNTANTNNAAAAGCCATAACTATATATTACCTTGCTCTTGCGTTTTTGAAAGGAGATTCTGCAAATGCAAAATAAACATATGTTGCTCCATTTTGGTTTAAAGCACTGTCAGTTTGTCTTATTTTAAAACCACTCGAAGTGAAATCACCAAGTGTAAAAGTTGTTTCTGCATAAGCTTCATCAACTCTTAATTCAGTATCGACTGCATTAAATGTATCTCTTTCTTTATCCCAAATATACCAACTCTCACTAAGGTCTGCTTTTACCAATATCCAAGCTGGCCTGAATCCTAAAAACACGTATGGTCCAGAAGATTCTCCTGTGCCTGTGTATGATCCAAAACTACTGTAGCCAGCTACTTCGCTGAATACATAAGCTACTACATTAGTACCAGAGCCATTTAGCCAACTTCCTGTGTTAGTGAAAACAGTCGAAGTAGGACTTGTGTTATTCCATACACCTGATTGAGTTTCTGCGGCATCACGTGAATTTAATTTAATTCTTTTAGTATTACCAATGGAAGCATGAAAAACATCCCAATTTGTAGTTTGGTTTCTTGCTTTCATAAAAATTGCTTTCGGAGCAACACCTAAGCCATGACCTATTGTATAAACCGCATCACTAGCAATACTCCAAGTAACAATAGAAAACCCTGCTGTCGTATTCGCTTTTGCAACTGACACTATAGATCCATCGAAATTTGTAGAACCCTTAGTTGTACTTGTAGCTATCTCAGCCCCCATCCCACTGTGGTTTTGGCAGTAATAATATAAGTTAGCAACACCGCTTGCTATTGTGATTGTTGTTTTATATGCACTGTCATCTTTAGTAACTCCAGTTGTATATTCAGTCCCTGCACTTGTTCCGTTGCTGTGTGTTCCATCATTTGTCAAAGAAAATCTTAAAGGGTGGCCTTGTGCAGAACTATCACTCCAATCAAAAACATAAGTACCGCCTTCTTCTAAATCTAAATCTACACCATTTGTTCCAAACCCAGTTGTGCCATCACTTTTAAAAAATTGATATTTATTTGAACCAGTACCATGTCCGTAATCTGTAGAGTCTGCAACAACTTTTACTTTGTAGGTTTTTGCATCCGTACCGCCACCATTCCAAGCCCAAGTAACAATGTTATTACTTGATCCATTAACTGAACCCCAATTTTGATTAGAACCTAAAGTAAAACCATCATCATCAAAAGAAACTAAATCATTAGAAGCAGAACTGGTGTACTCGGTATTTGTGTTGTTACTAGTTACACCTTGTCCTCTTCCTCTAACACTGTCAAACAAACCATGCCAATTAGTACCACCTCTGTTTTTAAACCAAAGCCAATCAGGTTGAAAATTTAATGTTGATATTTCTTGTGATGAATTATTACCTGTATAAAGAGTGATATCAAAATGTTTATCAGGTAGCTTTATTGTTGGGTCGGATAAGTTTTTTGAACATATTGCTTTGTGACCACTAGGAACTGAGTAAAAGAAATTGCCAATACCGTTTTCATCTGTGTTTCCTTGTGCTGTTTTAGTTCCAGCAAAAGTACCATCTTGTCCAAAATTTATAATAGAAGAATTATGACGAGTTGTCCCTGAGTTTGTAGCGTTTTGCATTGGAAATATAACTGTGCCATCTGTAGGAATCGTAGTATCAGTGTGAACTAAGGTGTTATTTGTATAAAATTTTAAAGACCCATTATCCATATCAAGTCTAAAACTAATAACAGTACCTCCATAGAAAGTACCACCACTACTTATTTCAGTGCCATTTGTATCAGTATATCTTTTATAAGCGTAGATCCCACCACTTGTTACTGCTCTATACCAAGATCGTAAGGAACTATCGTAACTTAGTCTGGGAACGGAATCTCCTTCAAGTTCCATTTGATAAGCTGTAACACCAGTTGCAGCAATATAAGCTGTTGTTGAAACATCTGTTAAAACATGAATTTCCCAGTACCATTTACCAGATGTAACACCAAAAGTAGCGTTGCAAGCCGAATTATTATCACCAGCATTTTTTAAATTACCTTCAGATAAGGTAGGTAAACTCCGTGTGGATAAAGGATTCCAAGTAGGAAAATTATTTGTTGGGGTATCTGTCACAGAATCGCTTGTTGCTAAATTACTTGGTGTCCAGTTATTGCCGTTACCAGAAGAATCTTTGCCAAGTGTTGTTGCAGTGTTATTAGAATTATCTGAAAAATTCAAATAAAATCCATTTGTTCCATAACTTCCTGTATATTTCTTAGGAACCCATTGCCCTGTTTCTGCATTTGTTTCACCAAAATATGATGAATCATACGCTAAACCTTGAACAAAATTTATTTCAGCCAAATAACCATGAAAATTAAAGTCATTTGTACCCCTCTTACCGATGTAATATGTCCAGCTTGAATTAGTTAAATATTCATAATTAGAATCTTGACTTGGATTACTACCGCTTCCTCTCTCTTGTTGTACACCATTTATATATAATTTTTGTCTGTCATTTGCAGTTGATTGAGTTGTATCAATAACTATCACTGCGTGATACCATGCAGTGAAATCTCTAAGAGTAAGATTTCCCATCCAGTATGGGCCAGCACTATTGCCAAAATAAAAAGTACCTTGAAAGAACTGAGCATAAGCCCAACTACCATCACTACCTCCAGCAAACATAATGCCTTGATTATCTGAAGTAAGTAAAGAGCTTATTTTGAACCAAAAACTTAAAGTTTGTTTTGTGCTATTTGTAGTTGAGCTAGGACTCCTAGTTAATACTGCGTTATCATCTTTATTAATTCTTAAACTACGTTGTACTTCATAATCTGCGGCGGCTCCAGAAGCACCTGTTCTTATTGAGTCAAAAAATGGCATTACTTAACGTCTAAAGAAACTGCACAATGGATTACATTGCTTGATAAAATTACATAATCAATTCGATCTGTCGCTCCAGCAGTTGTTGTAAGTGTTGGTGCTGTTCCTCCTACAAATTTAAATGCACTATTAAATGCTGCTGTTCTAGACCCTGTTCCATCTTGTGTAATAAATATTGAGCCAGATTGCCCTACAGCTTGATTGCTTGGTGCTGCAAAAGTTGTATTTTCACCAAGTACAACAGGTGTTCCACTACCTATTTGAAAATGACAAGCAGTTGCCATATCTAAAGTAGTTGTATTTGATGAAGAATTGACTGTTTGTATGTTTGCTGCTGCTCCTCCTGTAAGACTTACGCCCCCTGAAGCCGTTTCAAATTTCTTTACATTATCTTCATACAATTCTACCGACCCATTTTCAGTACAACGAATCATACTTTCACTAGCAGCGGCATTTAAAATATTTACTGCTGAACCAGAAATTAATAAATTACCAGTTCCAGAATCTTGAACATAGCTATTGCTCCCATCGTGGTATATAGATAAATCATCACCAGTTCCAAACTTAGCTTTTGCGTTATCAGCAAACTCAAGAGCATTATCTGATCTATCAAAAACAACATCCCTTCCAGCAGTAGCACCATCAAAAGTTACATCTTCTTGAAATATATTTGTTGAAGTAAAAGTATTTGCTGCCGATAATCCAGCATGACCGAAGTTTGTTGCCGATACATCACCTAAAGTAACCTGTCCATCATTACTTGAGTTTTGTATTTTTAAAGTATTACCATCAATAAAAGGTGTATAAGCTGCTAATCCCGAAGTTGGTGTGCCAGAGCCTTGACTTAATGTTGATAAAGCAGCAATTATTTGATTTAACTTTGTACGAACTACAAGACCAGTACCATTATCAACGGTAAAGCCAGATCCACCAGTATTATCGACTCTTGACATAGCAAACCAACTTTTTTTCTAAGTATATCCTAAATTTTACCCTTTACCAAAACCAATGGCAGTAAAGTTAAAGTTTCTTGCAACTGATGCACCAGAACTGTTTTTGAAATGTATTTGAAAACCGTCACCAGTTTGATTTGTTATTTCATAGAAATCACCGCTTTGCATATCAAAAGCTGTAATTCCTATACTTGGTAAATTTGAATTTACACCTAAAAGAGCAGACGTACCAGTAAAGAATGTATGGTCATAAGTAACCTGTGTGTTTCCGCTAGATGTTTTTGATCCTACCTCTGTTCTTTGTTTAAATTCAGCAAAATATCCTAACTGACTGACCCTTATATCTTGGTTTGTATCTTGTGTTGTTAATACAGTTTTAAATTTAAAAGTTCTTCCTTTAAATTCTCCATTTGCAAACTTTTGGAAATTATTATATGAAGTGCCATCTTGTGAAAATTGAACAAAAACTTCTGCGTTTGTATCAACACTTGCTGTTCCATCAAAATCTTGTCGTGCATTTAAGTCAACTATTGAATCAAATAAATCTGTTGAATATACAGAATCACTTTGTATAAGTTTTCTTAAATTAAGAGTAAAGACAGCACCTAAATCTAAAGTTTCATTAAATAAATAAGTACCAGTCGAAGATACGCCTCCAATATCATCAATAGAGCTTTCATCATCAATACTAGAACTGTCATCAAAATTACCTGTACCAGCAAGACTTATTGAGTTTGTACCAGAATCAAATCCAATATTAGTTTTCGACCCTTGAAATGGAGGGCTGTCTTGATCTTCACGTCTAGCTTGCACTAAAAGTTTTGGCTGTGAATCAGGAAGATCAATAACTATAGATGTTTCACCAGTGCTAAATCTATCACCGTCATCCTGTGCTTTAAGTATGTATTCGCCTTCAAGTAAACTAACAACTTTTTCTGTGCTTGCTCCACTTAAGCCAAATACAAGGTCTGTTGCATCTTGGAAAGTTCCTGTCCCGTCAGTTTTTGGACTGTGCCTAATATGAATACGACCCCCTGCACGTACATCTTGATCTGGTACAGCATCCCACCTAAGTTTAATGTTTTTGTCATCAACAACTTCATAAGTAAGATTTGTTATATCTGAAGGTGGTGCTGTTTTACCAACAGCATTAAAAGTTGTTGTAGCTGGTTCTATTGAAGGTTTACCAAGACTATTAAAACTAAATACCCTTATTTCATATTCACCAGCGTCTGAATTTAATATCTCGGCATCACTTGAAAGAGTTTCTATTTTTTTAAAATCACCATTCTCAAATCTATATTGAACTTCGTATTTACTTGCAGCAGATTGCGTTTGCCAATCAAGAATTAATTTACTTACTGCCTTGTTGTTTATTGTCACAATTTTTTCACTTACAGTAAGTCCTTCTGGTTTGTTCAGAGCAGTTGCAAGTGTACTAATTGTTCTTGTTGGCATTGTTGTTCCATCTTCAACAAAAGCATATTTACCAGAATTGTGTGATAAAGCTGTTATTGAAAAAGTTTTATCTTCATTTTCTTTTACGCTGACAACTCTCCATGTTGATGTTTGTAAATTTGAAGTTTCCAAAATAAATGGTGCGTGTTGATTTGGCTGAGTACTAAATCCAGAAGATACAGTAATTGTTGTCCCAGAAATATTACTTATTGTTTTTTCTTCTAAAGAACCGTCTGGCAAAATAACAGAAATTGTTGGACTATCTGTAATGGGTGGTATGTCTGTATTTGTTGAATCATCTAATACAACAACTGTGCTACTTGTAACACTACTTAAAAGTCCTCCACGTCTTACACCAGCTTTTAATCTGTCAGAAATCTCTATAACATCACCACAACGTACAAGTGCGCCAGCAGCAGCAGTTGTTGAGAAAGAGCAAGTCTCACCAGAATTTTGTTCATTATATAAAAACCATCTTCCTAATCTTCTGGCCTGATTACGACTTGTTGTAGCAAATGCTTTAATGTTTTTTACAACCACTCCATATTTTGTTTGCGTTGCTGCATCAGCTTCAACAGTTTCAACATCAACTTCTTGAGTTGTCATATCAAAATAACTGACATTGATTACTGTATGTCTTGTTTTTAAACTTGAACCAGCATATAAAAAACCAGCTTCCGTAACATTTGCATTTGTAAAAATATAACTTGGATCTTTTGGAGCATCTTGTGATATTGCTATTCCTCCAGCGGAATAAAAAGGCATCACTCGCATTACAGAACAAAGAGAATTAATTAATGTATATGCTTCTTGTTGCTGTGTAATATTCACATTGCAGCTAAATCTTGGCTCGGTAGATCCATCACCATTTCCAGCATCTACAGATTCTCCACAATATTCACTAACTGTTTTAAATGTAAATTTATCTAAGTTAGATTCAGCAATACCACAACCCGCCCTAGTATCTATGAGCAAGTCATATAAAATCCAAGCTGGATCAGTTGTCCACTCTTTATCTGTCTTAAAAGTTCCATTGAAAGTGCCAGCATAAGATATTGCACCTGTTTGCAAATCTACAGTTGCATTATGAGGTATTTTTACTTTACGACCCCTTATGCGGAACACCCTCTTGGGGACTCTTGGAAACTGTTTAGCACTAAATCTTAAAGCTACATGAGCAGTATTAGGATAAGCGTTCTGTTCAAAAATAATATTAGTAGCCTGTTGAAATTGAAAAGCATTCACCAAAGTTGCATCTGAACTGTCTGCCGTTACTCTTTCGACCCTGACAGCAACAGGAAAAGATGTTGTTGAACTAAATTTAACTATATAGTCTCTAAAATAGGCATTTGTTGACCTTCCTTTTACGGTGTCATCAACAACTGTGGTAGTTGTACCGTCATTTTCTATGGTTTTTATGAGCAGCCTAACTTCTACACCATTAATATCTCCGTCATCTTCAAATTTTTGCATTGAAGGAAATCTTAAAGTTACGCGTACAGCGTTAATATCACTTGAACTTACCGTATGAGTAACAGGTATTGAAGTTGTTACAGTAGTGCCAATAACATTTTCAGTTTCAACACTATTTATGCCATCAATAAATGTTTGATTTGCTGTTCCAAGTCTGAAGTCAAAACCTATATCTTTAAAGTTAAAGTCACTATCTTCGGGTGAAGTAACACTTGCAGCCTCTTGTAAAACTTGTGTACCATTTAAAAATATATCCTTTCTAAAAGAATTGAAATAAGCTTGTGATGTTTTATCTGTTATACCAGCTTTAGAAGCTGTGGCCGAGCCTTCTATCTCGCCTTCTCCAAGTAATTCAACTATGGTATTAAACTGTTTTGAAGATAATGCGTCTGCTGGTAAATCAGGGTCAGAAAATTGCACCCCAAAAAGTGAACCATTAAATTCTCCATGTATCGTTGCTTTTGCCATTAATTGTTACCCTCTACTTGAACTGTATCAACACCATTAGAAACAACAATAGAACCGACTAAGATTTCTCCATATACTAAATTTACTGGAATACCAGCCCTCGAAATATTTGTCAGGCCTGTAAAAGAGTAGTTAGAGGCTAACGCTGATGGATCTAAACTATCTTGACCAGATGCTGCAGACATAGTGTTTTGCTGTGGTGCCAGCATACTTGTTACACCATCAATAAGCATACTTGTTCCAATAGATGTAAGGGCTGAAGTTGCTATAGTTGCAAGTAGTTTACTGCCTAATAAAGTAGTTCCTATTGTTGAAGATCCAAACAAAGCACCAGCACCTAGTAAAATCTGAAAAAAATTACCATGAACAACAGGAATAATTTTTATATCTTCTTGTGTATTAAAATTAAGTAAATCCTCAGTTATGACTCTTGCCCCAACTTGTATTGTGTAAAACTGTTCTGCCATATGTTTTTCAATACCTTTAAAATTACAAGCTAAAAAACTTATTGCTTCTCTAGGTGTATTAAGATCAACTTCAAACTCTGCCTGACCTAAAAATTTTCTCAAAGTGCCGTAAACTTTTATTTTTTTAAGCATTTATTTCATCAGGTTGTATTACTGCTATTTTATCTGATTTTGGTGAAACGAGATAAAAAGTTAAATCTATTGCCTTGCAACTATATTTATCAGATTCAGAAAACTCTAAAATATCTTGTGGATGACTATGAACTATGCCAATAATTTCATCAACAGAATCCTCGACTTTTGCCCAATCCAAAGGCTCTATGACAAAAGATTCTGCTTTTAATTCATTTGATATGTTTCTACAAGGATAATATTGTTCTTTATTATTTTTTTTAGCCACTATTCCACAAGACTCCTCTGGGTCACATTGCTTGGCGTGTTCTATTGCATCTTGTTTCCAAATAAAATCCATTTTTTATATAAAACTGCCAACGGCTGGAAATTCGTTTCTTGTCACTTGTCTAGCTGGTAACTTTTTATTTGCTTGATCTAAAGCTCCTACAAGTTCAAATTGCACAAGTTCTCTTGTTTCGGATGTTTTTCTATCAATAAAAAATATTTCTTGAGGTAATTCATTAGATGATGGTGTGCCAAATGGATTGCTACTACTTGGAAAGTTTACTGCATCAAGTTCACTTGCAAGCGTTGTTATGCGAGTCAGTTTAGCATCTGCCAAATCATTATGAGGTGTTGTTAAATTTACAATGATTAATAAATCAGTCATTGTTATAACTGACCCACTTCTAGTAATACCACCTAAATTCGCGACAGTCAGTGTTGGTCTTGGAACTTGTCCTTTTCCTGTAAACTCTGCACCTTCAAATATGATAGGGACTCTTTGATATGAATTACCTTGCCANACTATTTCNGCATTTGAGTTCATACTNGANCCAGCATGAAATCTNAATGTTGTNGGAACANTTGATGGGTTTCCTGTNGCATANTGCAAACCCTCTACAAGTTCTAAAACAAACAGTTCAATCCTTGCACTTGGATTCAGTTTTTGAAGTTCAGAAACTGGTATTGCCATTAGGGTTCTGCTACTTGTTCAAAAGTTAAGTTCATGGTAACTCTATTATTTAATATTGCTGTTCTACTTCTCGCAGTACAAATAAATTTTAATGCTGAAGAATGATGTGGCGGTGTAAAATCAAAATTTGCTTGATCGTCAAATCTTGCATTTAAAAATGTATCAATAGTTGTTGCATCTGTTGTGGAAACATTAAAAGTTAAATTTAATGTAATCAATCTTTTATTTGCTGGCAGTCCTTGAATAAAACGCTGTTCATATCCATCACCTAGTTTTATACGTAAACTGTCTTGAGTTACAGTTTCTTGTGTGGAATATTGTGGAGTAATACTTGGAAAAGTTGCCATTATGCTAATAATCCTCCAGCTCGTTTTTGTTTAATAAGTTCTGATTGTATCGCAGCTGCAATTTGTTGGCCAAGTTGATTTCCTTTGGCAGATGAACCACTTACAGCACTACCTGATGCGTCTACATTTATTGAAATATTATTCACAACTGAATCACCACCAAGCGCATTATTAGGAATTATATTGCCACCTTTGGAACCCATCTGCAAAATCTCTGGTCCTTTTTCTCCAACAAGAAAAGCACCGCCAGCAGATACAGGACCACCTCTTGCTCTTTTGCCGAATAAACCAGATAAAAAACCACCACCACCACCTTTTGGCATTAAAGCACTTCCTATTTTGTTAATAGCTTTATTCAAAGCAAGTTGTATGAGTTGTCTCTTGAGATTATCTAAAACACCTTTCATGGCATCACCAAAAGATTTAGCTCCCATGATTGCGTCAGTAAGATTATTTACCAAATCAGTTCTTACAGTTTCACCAATCTTTTTAAACTTATCCTTTAAAGTTTCTGCTGCCTCTCCAACCTTTTTAGTTTTATTTGCTTGATCTTCTAAACCTTTATTTGCTGTAAGTATATCTGTTATTTTTTGTCTGTTTTGTTCGCCATGTATTGCAACAGCATCATTTATTGCGTGTTGTAGTTCTACCTCTTCCCTATTACCATTTATTGTTGCTTCGAGTAACTCTTTTTGCCTTTCTTGTTTTTTTAAAAATTCTTTAAAACTTTTTGTTTGTTCTTCTTGTACATTTTTTTCGGTTTTTTTAAGTTCAACAATTTTGTTTGCTGATTCTTCAATTAATTTATCAGATTCAATAGTTTTTAATCTGCCTTCTAATAACCTTAACTCTGCTTTTTCTTCTTCTAGTTTTGTAAACAAACGGCTTCTTCCTCTTTTGCCAGATTTTTCTAATTGTTCCTCAACCTTTTTAACAGCTTCAGCTTGTTTTTCGATTGCTGCGGTCACTTCATCTTCTGAACCTTTATTTACTAAATCATTAAATTTCTTTTTTTCTCCATTTAATTTAAAGAAAGCTGTTGTTAAAAGACCAACAGCCGTAGCTATAGCAACAAATGGTATAGCATTTAGAGCAATAGTCATTACACCACCAGCAGCAGCTACTTTTAACATTCCAGCACTAACAAGTGGTAATGCTATAGCCACCCCTTTTGCTGCGATAGCAAGTGTTGTAAAAACACCAACAGTTTGACCTAGTGGTGAAGTAAAAAGATCATTGGCAGCTTTTATTAAGGCTGTTAAACCTTTAGTTGCTGCAATTAAAGCTGGTTCAAGTGTTTTTCCTAGCGTTTCTGAAAAATCTCTAAATGCCTCTCCTAATGAATCAACTTCACCAGCAAATCCTTCTGAAGCTGCTTGTGCAAGACCGTTATAACTTTCCTCAACAATACCTAAAATCATTGCATGAGCTTCAGCAGTTTTATTTGTTTTCATTAACTCTTTAATCACATCTGTTTGCGTCTTGGTAAAAGCAATACCTGATCTATTTAAATTTGCTAAATTTCTTTCAGGATCTTGCAATGCTTTAGCTAATTGCATAAATGATGTACTTACATCAACTTGGTTGACTTGTGCAATATCTGCCGCAGCTTGAGCAACACGTTCATAAGCATCAACTCCAATATTTCTAAAACTTGTTAATAAGTTAAATCCTCTTGTAAATTCTTCTTGATTAAATAAAGTTTGGTTCCCTAATCTGTCTGCTGCTTCTTGTAATTCATTTAAAGCAAGAGTACCAGCACCTAAATTTTCCAAACCTTGTCTTAATATTGTAATATCTCGTTCTCTTGCAGAAAAAGTTGCTATTGCATTACTAACAGTTGCAACAGCAGCACCAACAGAAATTAAAGGACCAAGTGATGCAGCCAAAGATGCACCTAATCCTTTTGCTGCAGTTGAAGCTGTAGTTAATGATGCGGTTGCACCTTTTGCCGAGTTTGATAAAGTTTTTGTAGCTGCAGAAGTTTTATTTAAAGAAGATATTGCATTTCTTGCTTCAACTCTTAAGGTAACTATACTTTCGGCCACTTAAGTAAAACAAAAATCAATTAATTATATATTACCTGTTTTTTGCTCTTTCATGCATTTTTTTTTCATGTTCACTTTTGTTTTCGTAATACGCAGCCCAATATACCAACTCCTCTTGTGTTATTAATTGTCTTAATTCTTTTATTGTCTTACCTAATTCTGTTGCGAGAAAAAACTCAAAGTTTAACCAGTTATCTCGCTTTAATCTTTTTTTGCTGTATCTGTATCAACTTTGACATTGAATAAAAATAGTTCAATATCATTTAATACATTTTCTGGTAGTTCCCTCTGTAGATTAGGTGCATCAGCAACACTAAAAGCTTTTGTACCGTCTTCAAGTTCTGCCATTTGGCAAAGTAATTGTGTTGATATAACAAGAGCTTCATCTGTACCAGTTGCACTTTGTGCTTTCTGTCTATCGTATCTTGTTAAAGGTTTAAAATATAAATCTACAATCTTTTCGCCTTGGGCATTTTTAAATTCATACTTTCTTCTTGTTGACATTTCATCACCATATGATGAAGTCAACAGGTCAATCGTTCTTTTTGGTGTCATAAAATATATTAAGTATTAACCTAATTTACTATATAGCTGAAGTAATGGTACCACTTGTAATAAAGCTAATATTAATGATCTGAACCTCTCCAAGGGTTGCACCATATTCTGCATTAGTAATTATCCCTGCAAAACTAATTTTCTTTGCTGAAGTATCTTTGTCAGGAAATAATTCAAATAATGCATCAGCATTATCTCCTGTAGTTAATACATCATCAATAAATGTTGTATAACCTGTACCAGTTTCATTAGGATTGTAAAGCAGTTCTGCTGAACCTTCACCAGATATCAAACCGCCGATATTTGTTTTAAAAGTATCGCCCTGTTTAGTTGTCTCCATAGTGTCCTTAGTTATAGACAAAGACCAGTTTCTTGTTTGTCCAACGTCGGCTTCCGTACCGCCAGCGTTTTCAAACATAATTTTGCCAACATCACCCTTGATAGCCATAACAAAAAGAAGAATTTATTTAAGTTTAACCTTTTTTGGCTTTTTTTACATCTTTTTTTAAATTTTCTTGGTTTTCCATATATCTTTTGCAACGATTATCCCAATAAGCAGGGTCACGCCTACCTTTAACAGCCTCTATCGCATCAAGCATTTTTTCAGTAATTTCCATTTAAAGTTCCTCGTATATTTCAAAAGTAATTCTTATTTGTGTTTGAAACTTACCTTCTGGACTAGATGCCAAAACTTCTGGTCCTATTGGTGAATCAAAAATTACATTTGAAACTGTAAGGTTATTGTAAAGGTCACGAAGCCTTTTGCCAATAACATAGTTTGCACCTGCACCAATATTTTCTTCTGTAAAAATATTTAAAACAATTAGGCCAACAACACTGTTAACAGAGTTTGCTGAACCGCCTTGAGTTAAATATGCACCACTACCAAAACTTGTTTGACATTGAACAAAGGTATCTTCTGTAGTTGAATCAAAAGACATATTGTTAAATACAACAGGTATGGCAGGGCTAGATGCTAACTCTGTTGCAAGTCTTCCTTCTATAGTTGCACGAACTGTATTTAAATCGGTTGCTGCCATTACATACCTCTAATAATTCTTCTTAATTCATTTGGAATATAGCTGACTGTTAATTGCTTGGCTTGTAATTCTGGAAAGCCTTTTATTGTCTGTTTTCTTGTTCTAAATTTACCCTGCCAACTAGGTGGAAGTGATGTTCCATATATCACTGGTTCTGCATATTCAACATTATTGATAATTGTACCTTTAAATTTTTTGATATCAGTTTTCCAACCATTTCTTAAATTACCAGTATCAACAGGTGTAGCTTTATTTGCTAACTCTGTCCAACGCAATGTTGTTTTTTGTACCAACTCTTGTACCGCTTCTGCCATCAGATCATCTATTTGGTCTAGTCTTATTTGTCTTGTCATGTTTACCTCAAGACTAACTCAAAACTTACCGCTGTATTATTTTGCTCATTTATAAGTACTTGAATAATTTTAAATTCAACACTACTTATAACAACTCTATCTTTTGTGGTTGGTGTAAATGTAATATCACCAGCAGAAATTGTTAGTATCTTATCTTGCGACTCAATAAGATCATTTACTTGATTTCTTGAAACATTACTTAACGCACCCTTTATTGTTGTATCTGATAATGTCTCAGCAATAGCACCTGTGGTTGTATTGTATGCACCGGCGGTGACTCTTCTTATGGTTACATCACCACCTAACTTTGCCAAAGACTTTGATGCAGCTTTTTTTAATGCGTTAGCAAGGCTCATATTAGATAAGCAATAACAGTACCACTATCAAGCTTTACACTGGTAATAACACCTTCTATGGCAGTATTAGATTTAAACTGCAAAGAGGTTAAATCGCCTGTAATGTTTTCAGCAACCAAAGTATTGATAACTGAATCTTGTAATGCTTTTATACAGCCAAATCGACCTGTATGTGCAGCAGTATCATTAATAATTTTGGCAGCTGGATAATAGCTCATTGTTAACTCCTTTTGATTGCGACGTTGCCGGGTCCACTAATTCGTAAACCAGTAAAGTACCGTTCAAATAGTGGTGGTACTCTATCAGCACCAACAGAACCATAAAAATTTGGTGTTACATCTATGTTACCAATTTTTACGTTCTTGAAATCTTCAAGACCACTTAATCCTAAACCATTGCGATTATTATTCAAGTAAACAGCAAGAATAACTTGTGCCTTTTGTACTTGTTCTGGTATTTCTGTCTCTGCAAAATAATCTGTTGATATTCTAAATGGAAAGCCAATTGAATATGTATTGATGTAGGTATCTGGTTTTCTTACGCCCTGTCTAGGCCATTGTAATGCTTGTGTATTAGTTACTCTTGCGCCCAAAAATCTTTCTCGGTCAACTCTAACCGCAGCAGTATATAAAGCTCTGTTTTTATTGTCAGTACTAGAACCATCCCATGCAGCTACATCATCATCCGCAACAAGACCTTCTACTATTGCGTTTGCATCAGACAGTGTTATGTAACTGTTAGCTGATGCTCCTCCTACTGTTGCGTCTATCGAGATTGCCATTTTGTTTTACTTTGGTTTTCTTTTTTTTAGAGGGAGCAGAGACTACCAATTTGGCAGCCTCTTGTTCTCTCATACGCTTAAAAGCGAACATTCCCATTAGCTTGAAGCACCCTTAAGTGCAACAAAGTTAATAACAATCGCTTCACTTAAGTTACCAGCAGAAGCATTAGTAACTGTTACCTTGAAAGAACCAGCAGCAATAGTGGATACTCCAACAAGATAAGAACCAGCAGTTCCACCAGAACCGTGGTTTACTACGACACAATCAGTAGCAGCGATTTTATCGTTGGTTACTGTAAATGTTACTTCAACACCAGCGTCAAGCTGTGCATTGTTCATAGTAATTTGTCCACTCTCTGTATTGAGAGTTACACCTGTTGATTTGTTTGTTGCTTGGGTTACTGTACCACCTGTTGTTGGTCCAGCTAACTTACCAGCACTAACCTCGAATAAACTTGGCATGATTTAATTACCTTTAGTCTTGAGTGGATACGTTGGTAGCTCTAACGATACCAATGTTCTTTGTCTCGTAAACTTTCGACCAATTAGCTACGGTTGCAAGTTGTGTTCTATTAGGGTTTGTTGTAGTAACAGCCCACTTTGAACCAACAGGATGATATGTATAGTGAAGATCAATAGCCATAGCATCAGACTTTGCCAGAATGTCTCTGTCTGTCTCTGTTGTTAGACCAGCTTGCTCGCCACTTGCTACTGCACCAGCAGTAAAGAAATATGTACTGTATTCTGTTGAAGAACCACTACCAGTAGTAGAAACATCATCAGAAACAATAACTCTTAGTCCGCAGTATGTTGGAACTGTATCGTTTCCGCCAGCATATGCAGGGGCAATAGTACCACCACTTGCTGTTGCAGAACCGCCGTTTCCATCAGATGCAAGAACATAGTCAACCATTTTTCTCTCAACGAGATCATAGTAAACCTTGCTGTGCATACAAACTGCTGTAAGCTTGTCGCCTTGATCGCCAAGAATTGATCTTGCTTTTGCAACGTGCTTTGGAGATAAACCAGTTGGTGTATCGCCTGACTCAGAATCAATAGTAAGACCAAAGAAAGCAGAGTTGCTATCGTTAGCATTTATTGAACCGAATACTCCATCAAGACAAGCAAGTAAATCTTTTTGTCTTTGGTTTGCAATGTAAGCACCGATTTTTTGACCGATTGCTGCCATTGGATCTGAACCAGCTGCAAGTGCAGCTAAATCTCTTGATTCAAATGCACGACCTCTGTGCAAGATAACTCCAACTTGCTTATCAGTTGAAATCTTACCGGGTGTCAATGAAGAAGAATCTGAAAGGACCTCAAAATCGCCACTTAGGTTAGCGGAGAAAAAAGGTACATTTACGAAATCACCACCCTCTGTTGCATTTAGCTCTGCCATTGGTGCGACCACACCGCTTGCAAGAAAGGCATCTCGC
>FUFK010038376.1_pt1 | contig 16595 bp, 15 predicted proteins | sample 1021851 | NCBI WGS metagenome assembly FUFK01 (sample SAMEA51879418, study PRJEB19060) | metagenome | reverse complement strand
TACACCAGGCGGAAATGCTATTGCCGATTTAAGAACAGTTTATGCCTACACTCCAGATGGCACAAATGGTGAAGGCACCTATCAGGGTTCTTCGTGGCCATATGCAACCACAGATAGAGATATTTCCGAGCTAGTAGTTGATTTTGTCGCTACAGGAGATGAAGTTGCAACATTTACAAAAAATTCAGACAACCAAATTCTTATTAACGATCAGCCAGCATATCAATATACCGGAGATAATTCAGATTCAGCCGCAACAGGTAATGCTGTTGGAGGTGTTTGGTATTTATTTAGGCCAGATGGATCTACACTTGAACCAACACCGGAACCAACACCGGAACCAACACCGGAACCTACTCCAGAGCCAACCCCGGAACCTACTCCAGAGCCAACCCCAGGCACTTATAACGTTTCAGGAGCTCTAGGCATAGACGGGCCTTTTGCACTGGACTCTGACTTAAACAGTCCAGATATGGAAAACATTACCAATAATTTTACAAACAGAGCTCAATTTTTAGAGTCAAATGCAACCCTTCTTGGGTGGGTAGGTAATGATGATGACGTTGATATATATCAAGTTATAGCTGGGTCCAGCCAGACTAACCTTGTGCTAACGATGGTTAACCATGATGGCAATAATAGTAACACTACTAGTAACGTTGACTTAGATATGTTTGTGATTGACTCGGAGGAAAACAACATTAGTGTTGGCGGGACTTATTCAAAAGTTGAAAATGCTTATGTTCCTGCCGGAGAGGGAGATATATATTATGTGATAATTGATCACTATAGAGTTGATAATTCTGTACCATCTGCATATGTGCTAACTCAAACTCCGCAATTTGCCAGTTCACAAGAACAAAAAGATGCTTCTGCAAGAGCAAATGCAGATTTTAATTTAAATGAAATTTTAATTGCTAAAAGACCAGCTTTTAGTGGTTTTGATTTGAATCAAACAGAAAATGAACTTATTGAAGAAATGGGCAATGTTGACGGTGGATCAGTCGATATAACCCTAAACGATTTGTCGAAAATTGCAGGTTTAGGAAATGATGAAAATTATACATCCTCACTTAGAGAAAATTTTCCAGAAGCTTATGCAAAAGGCAGATATGCGAAAGCTATATCTGTTTTAAGTAATAGGTCTCCAAATTTATTTGTTGAGCCAAGCTGGAACAGATATTTGCAAATTGAGCCTTTTTCAGCAGATCCTTTGAATGAATCATANCAATGGTGGAATTTTGATGTAGTTAATATACCCGAAGCTTTAGATATTATTGGTCAAGAAGTTAAGCCTGTGAATGTAGCTGTTCTAGATACAGGTAGTCCATATGCAGTCGATCCTGCTTTTACTCGCTCAATTTTTGATACTCAATGGGGCTGGGACATGGTAGATAATGACGCACTTGCAGATGATGATGAATTTCCAAATGGCTCTTTCAGTCATGGTACACATGTCGGCAGTACAATCTCAATGCTGAATGATGGTCTAGACGGAAATGGCATGGCTGCAAGGGTTACACCTATAAGAGTTTGTGCTAGTGGTTGTCCTGGTTCAGCAACCTATGGTGCTTACCTTTATCTAAATGGCGACGCTAACGATTCTTTAACAACTTTTGCACAGAGAAGTGCTGGTCAAAAATTACATTCTGTGAATATGAGTTATGGAGGAAGTGGTGGCAGTGCTACTTCTGCTTCATGTGTCAAATTAGGTGAACTTGCCGATAGAGGAGTTCTGATTGCATCTTCTTCTGGTAATAGCGGAATTGGATCAGTTGGTTGGCCGTCTTCATGTCCAAAAGTATATTCAGTAGGTGCAACAAATGGCACAGATAGAAGATCGAGCTATTCATCCACAAATGAATATGTTGCCTTCTCAGCTCCAGGTGGTGAGTATTCAGATTGGAATGCAGATGGTATCGACGATCTTGTTTATGCTTATGCGCGTGACAACAGCTACGTGCAATCAAACAATAATGGGAATCCTATGATAGGTGCACAGGGCACTTCAATGGCTTCACCTCATGGCGCAGGTTTTCTTGGTTTAATAAAATATTACTATGAAGATATCGTTAAACCGTTTGAGTCAAATGCTACATTACCAAGTTCACTGACCTACGTTGAAGTTGACAAAATGTTAGCTGCCAACCTGCTTACAAATGACGTAAACAAAGAAGAAAGACCAAATGACTCGGTTGCGCGACCAGGCTGGGATGAACACCTCGGCTACGGAATTATTGATTTAGAAAAAGCCATAAAAGCTATTGATTCTTTCCAAAACGGATACTTTACAAGTTTTGATGCACTTCCATATTACGAAGGGCCTTCGACGGTTACTTTAAACCCTGAAGAATCCTATACTGGACAATTCACCCTTACACCTAAGGGTGCAGCAGGTGAGGGCTTTAATGAGGTTACGTACACATATGTAACAGAATTTTTAAATTTAGAAGCTGACGGATTAACTTTTACAGTTACAAAGCAAGAAGACTACGATTGGGCTGGTTGGGTAAATACAGTTGTTCAATTTGATTTTCCTTTAGCAGAAGGTGCAGACTTGCCATTTGAAGGATATGAGCTTCTATCGGTAGGAGTAAATGTAATATTTAATGTAATTGGTGAAGCATATGATGTGAACTTCCCTGTGCTTAAAGCACGTTTATTAGATTCATCTGGTGTTCCAGTGCAAGAAGCTACATCTGCGATAAACGATGGCCAAGGTAGTTTTATTTTTACTAGTATTGAACCTGGAACGTATCGAATGGTAATCGGTTCAGATATTAATGGTGACAATTCTTATGGTGGTCCTGGAGAAATGTCTGGAGCAAGTCTTAATTTTGAGATAACCGATTCTAATGTAAACGATTTATCAATAACATTAGCACCTGAGCTTGAAGGTGTTGCTAACAATGCTCCAGTGATAAGTATAGGTTTCCTTCCTACTGATGCTTACGTTAATCAGTTATATTTCATGGCCGTGAGCGCTACGGACGAGGACGGCGACCCTCTAACTTACTCAATTTCACTTACCAATAATGCAGACGGAGAATCGGCAGATTTTCTTTCAATCACTCAAAATGGACGTGTGCAAGGGACACCAAGGGAAGATGATGTTGGTGAATATACAGTAAGAATTACAGTTTCTGATGGCACTGATGCTGCTATACAAGAGTATGTATTGACAGTTAATGAGTGATGAAAATAGACAGTTCTTTAGTGAACCAATTCTTTTCATCGATTACACCAGATTATCCTTTTTCCGAAAAGAAACCTCCTAAAGCACCTGATTATAATAATCAAAATTACTGGGTTGCATTCCCAGGAAAAAAATCAGTAGCTTTGTTAGATCCTGAAAGTGAGCCGAATAATGAGCTAAAAGATGTCGATTGTTTTTTTATTCACCCTACAGGTTTTTTTTTAAAAGAATGGAATTATGATCTTGATTTAAATTCTGCAACATCGCAAAGAACTGATCTAATGCTAGCTACGCAAGCATCAGTTTTCAATAAGAGATGTAATATCTATGCACCCGAGTATCGTCAAGCAACCTTTGCTGCAATAGCTCAAAACTTAGGGGAAGATAGTGTAAAAGCATTAGAGTTAGCTTATGAAGATGTTAAAGCAGCATTTAAATTGTTTCTTGATGTGCGCTCAAAGGGAAAACCCTTTTTTATAGCTTCACATAGCCAAGGGGCACTTCATGCTCAGCGGTTAATTTCTGAGAGAATTTTTAAAGAAGCACTGTCAACAAAACTCATTTCAGCTTATTTAATTGGCTATCCTTTGGAGGAGGAGTTTGTACAAAAAATTGGCACAGATATTTCAAAAAAATTTCTAGAGGAAGGAAGTATCATTCAATTTCAGACAGTTGGTCAAGGCGGCAAAAGACCAAGATTAAAATATTGGATGTTTGACGGAGACAAGTATGCTCTTCAAAAAATTAAAAAATTAAATACTACCAATCCTATTTCATTGAATAGATCAAAGAATTGGGAAAAAAACGGGATTGACTCATTTCTTATGCCGAAAATATCTGGTATCTCTCCACTTTTTGATTATGCAGCAAGATTAAAAAATGATAGTTATGTTCGAAAAATTAATTTTGCAGAAAATCAAAATTTCTCGGCAAAAATTAGTACTCAGGGCTACTTAGAAACAAAAGGAAGCGCCATTGATAGAATTCTGAAAAAAGATTTTACAGGCATGAAAGACTTACATATATGGGATTATCAAATTTTTTGGAATCACTTAAGAATTGACGTTGAAAATAAGATTAAATCTTTAGGCTAATATTTTGAAAATAAACACAATACAAAAAATTTCATTTGGCTTAGGTGGTGGCGTTAATGCTATAAAAACCGATTTTTTTGTTTGGTATTTAGGTGCTTATTACCTAACTGTATTAGGTTTAAGTCCTCTGCTTACAGGTTTTGCTCTTCTAATAGCATTATTTATCGACGCATTGAGTGATCCATTAATAGGCACATTTTCAGACAGGATGCGATCTAAATTTGGAAGAAGGCATGTTCTAATGGTCTTTTCACTTTTCCCAATATCGTTGAGCTATTTGATGCTGTTTTTACCGAATCCTGACTGGTCAGAAAATCAAATCTTTTTATTTTTTTGGTTGTTAGTTTTTGCAATTCTCACCAGATTTTCAGTTACATTATTCGATATACCTCATAGAGCTTTAGCAGCTGAAATACCTGAGTCGTATGAAGATAAGGCAAATATTATGTCGCTTCGTGAGGGCTTTCAGTCACTTATTGCGTTGTCGCATTCATTTTTAATTTTGCCTTTGATTGATCTTAATAATAACGAAGAGTGGTTTAACATTGGGATATTTGGTTCAGTTATTATGTTTGTGCTGGGACTTATCTCCATAGTTGGAACAAAGAATCTAATCCCTAAGCTTTATGAGTGGCCAGTATCTGAAAAAGATGATAATCCTTTTAAGGATATCCAAAATCAACTTAGTTTTGTCTATAAAAACAAAACTATAATTTTATTTCTGTTAGGTTCTATTACGATTCAACTTGCGTGGGGGTTAGCTAACAGCTTAACCTTTTTAACTCAGACTCAGTTTTGGGGTTTATCGACTCTTCAAGTTCAAGAATTTATTAAGATTTATTTTCTCTCAACAATCGTTAGTTGGTTTTTAGTTCCAAAACTAGTGAGAGCCTATGAAAAAAGAACAATCCTATTATTTAGTCTTATTGTCATTGGGATTTTCCAAGCAACTCCATTTATTTTATATAAGATCGGATTAATTCCAGAATTTGGCACAGACTCACTGGTATATTTCCTCTCAGTTTTTATTTTTATCACTGGCACATTTTCCGTGATGAGTCTTATGACAAGAGAATCAATGGTGCCTGATATGATTGACCAAGTTCAAAAAGAATCGAAGTTAAGGCAAGATGGAACAATTAGCTCACTAACGTCTTTTTGTGCTAAGTGTATGACGGGATTAGGTCAATTTTTCTCTATGTTTGTTCTTTGGTTAATATCTTACCCTCAAGGATCAGTTGAAGCTACATTCACACAGAGAGAAATGCTCGCATTGTTCCAAGGCCCATTAATAATGATCTTATTTTTAATCCCGATAATTATCTTTTCTGGCTACAAAATTGATAGAAAAAAACATAAAGAAATACTTAAAAAAATCAAAACTTGAGAGAAGAATCTTATATTAGGCTGAAAGAGTATATAATTTAANNTCAAAATTAAAAATCTATGGAACTTAAAGACGCAATTGCCAAAAGATATTCTGTAAGAAGCTACCTAGATAAAAAGGTCGACAAAGAATTGGTAAAAGAGATTCTTGAAGTGTCAAAAAGAGCACCTTCAGGCGTTAATTCACAGCCTTGGAAAGTGTATGTTGTTATGGGCAATACAAAAAATGAGCTTATAAAAGAAGCTTGCGAAAAATTTGATAAAGGTGAAATGGAAAAGGAAGAGTATCAAGTATATCCAAGTGAGAAGCCTGATTGGTATAAAGAGAGACAAAGAGGAGCAGGCTTTGCTTTATACGGCGCATTAGGTATAGAAAAAGAGGATATGGATAAAAGAGTTAAGCAGGCTCGAAAGAATTATGAATTATTCGGAGCTCCTGTAGGNATCTTCATTACNGTACATAATTCTGTTGGCCCTAACGGNTGGGGTCACGTTGGTCATTTTATTCAAAACATNTGTTTNGCTGCTGTCGATGCAGGTCTGGCAACATGCTTGCAAGAGGCCTGGGCTGGTTTACCTAAACTAATAAAAAAATATACGGGATATGGCGATGAGGAAATCTTATGGTGTGGCATTGCTTTGGGNTATGAAGACCCTGACCATCCAGTAAATAGTTTTAGAACCAAACGAGAGGAGTTTGAAAGCTACGCCAAAATCCTCGAATAATGAAAGAATTTTCTTATCCAAGTAAACACGGAAAATTGAGAGGTGTTGTTTGGGATGAGGTTAAAAACCCAATAGCGACTGTTCAAATTTTTCACGGTTTGGTTGAGTATCATGCCCGTTATGATGAAACTGCAAAATTTCTAAATAAACATGGATTTATAGTCTACTGTAACGATCATCTTGGACATGGCCTCAATGTAACCCATGGTGGTTTTAAAGGATTTTTTAAAGAGGAGAATGGATACGAAGCAGTAGTCGATCAACTGAGCGAATTAAACGCAATTATCAGAAAAGAAAAGCCTACCATTAAGCATTTTGTACTCAGTCATAGTTTGGGTACCTGTTTTCTTTTATCTTTGTTAAAAAGGAACGTATTTTTCGATGGAGTAGTAATGAGTGCTGCATTCAGTGTCAATAGATTTATGTTGATACTAAATAAAATGCTCTTGCTACCAGAATATTTCATAAAGGGAAAAATGGGCATTAGTGATGAAATGGAAAAGTTGACCACAAAAAAACATAATTCATTTTTTGAGCCAACAAGAACATCACATGATTATTTATCGAGTGACAAGAGAAAAGTTGATGAATATGTTGAAGATGAATTATGTGGTTACCCAAACACAACTCAGCTTTGGCAAGATCTGGCAAATGGATTTCAAGACCTATGGAGCAAAACAACCTTCACCACTTTTGATGAAAAAATTCCTTTCCACCTAATTAGTGGAGATCAAGATAAAGTAAATAATGATGGCACCCAAGCTGAAAACATACATAATTTATTGATTGAATCAGGATTAAAGTCAGAATTGAAAATATTTAAAGGGATGCGTCATGAACCATTTCAAGAAAACAAAAGGCAAAAAGTTTTTGAAAGTATCCTAGATTTTTATCTGTCTAATGTTTAAGAACGTCTTCTGGATGGTTGAACGTAAGACTGTAGAATAAGAATTCTTTCTGTAATAATTTCACGAATTTTAAAATTATTTCTTGCTATTCTTCTTGCTTCTTGAAGATCTCTTAAGGCTTCCTCATACCTTCCAGAATAAAAAAGAAATTCACTATTCGTTAAATGATACCCCAGCATATTATTACTATTCTTTTGCACTTGACTGAGATCTTTGAGTAAATTTATATCAACTGGTCTGTAAAATTTGATGTCCTCTAAAAGTTGTTCAGCAGCCACATAATCCTCCTCTAATATGTGAGCATTTGCAAGGTTGTAGCTTAAAGGATAATTTCCTAGTGATACTGCTAAAAGTTTGTTTGTGTAATCTTTGCTTTTTCTTACATTGCCAGATTCTGTATAAACTTCTGCAATACTTGTTTTTATAATTAAATTATCTGGATGTTTTTTCTCTAGGCTTTCTAATAATTCTATTGATCTGGTGAAGTTTAATTTTTTCTTTTCAATTAAAGCTCTCAAATAGATATCTTCGTCATTTTCACCAATATCTTTTTCAATAGATCTAATGGAAAGATTATCGGTCATTAAATATTCAACCCTTTTTTTAATTAATTGAAAGTTAAAACTATCAACTTTACCAGGGCTTGGATACTCTCGTGCTCTCTCTCTAGATTCGGTAATTCTTCTTGTTGTTATGGGGTGAGTAAGGAGAAACTCAGGAATATTATCTCCTGATAGCCTTCTAACTTCTTGCATATTTTTGAACATTTCAGACATTTGAATGGTGTCATAGCCTGCTTTTTGTAACGTTACATAACCTTCACGATCTGCTTCTGTTTCATAAAGTCTTGAGAATCTTAATTGTTGAGCTGCCAGTATTCCTTGCCCCCCAATTACTGCAGCAGGACTATTGGTAGCAACAGCGACAAGTATTGAAGCTAGTACTGTTGCAAGACTTTGATTACTTCTATCGCTACCTTCTAGTATTTGTCTAGCGAAATGTCTTTGACTAAGGTGTGCTAATTCATGTGCAATTACAGAAGCAAATTGAGCTTCGTTGTCAGAGTATTTAAATAGACCTGCATTTACTCCTATAATGCCTCCAGGTGCAGCAAATGCATTCAGATTATTATCTTCAATAATCAATAATTCAAATGCTTTTTTATTTACCTTGCTTTTTTCACCAATTTTATAAATGAATAATTCAGTCCATTCTTGAACAATTGGATCGTAAAGAATTGCAGACTCTCTTTTTAGGTCTCGCAAAAATTGCCTTCCTAATGCTTCTTCTTCTGTTTCTGAAACTGCTCCACTCAACCTGTCACCTATTAAAGGCAATTCAATGGAACTTTCTTGTCCATATGAATATATGCTCGTTAAAATAAGTAGCAGTGCTAGGGTAGTTTTTTTAATCATTAGTTTTAACTATAATTATTTGATAGGTATTTTATAAGAAGATTCAACAAAAAATGAAATTAAATAATCTTTTGAAAAACCAGCAATTCATGTTTATGGCAATGATTTTGTTAGGTGGTTTCTTTTCATTATGGATTGTCGGAGATCTATCCACTCCAATACTGACAAGCATAGTTTTAGCTTTACTATTNAGACCTATGCAAGTTTATTTTACAAAAATAGGCGTTCCGGAAAGATTAAGTGTATTTATTACTTTCTTCACAGCTGTTTTGCTTGCAACATTATTCCTCTTAATTTTTATACCATTATTTGTAAATGAGGCAAACAGGTATCTTAGTGAGCTTCCAAGTTTAGCGGTGATTGCTGAGCCGTTGACAGATTTGTTAGGAGATATAAATGCTCCAAGTGAATCTATTGAAGGTGCTCAAAGTTTTTTGACAGAAATATCTGGTTTTGCTAGTAATGCTGTTTCATTTGGTATTTCCCGCTTGCAAGACACAGCAAATTTATTCTTAACTATTATATTGGTCCCTATTTTTCTATTTTTTTGGTTGTGGGACACTGATACATTATCGTCTGGTTTTTCAAAACTTGTGCCAAAGAAAAGGAAATTCTTAGCAAGAGTCTGGAATGAGACAAATACAAATTTCCAAAATTATTTTAAAGCAAAATTCATTGAGGTTTTCGTTGTTGCAGTCACAGGGAGTTTAATGTTCTGGGCTCTGGGGTTAAACAGTCCTGTTCTATTAGGAGTATCTTTTGGACTCAGCCAACTTATACCTTTTTTTGGCCCTGTGTTTATGACATTTCCAGTACTTATAGTTAGTCTTGCGCAATTTGGTCTGGATCCGTACGTAATAGTCATATTGTTATTTTATGCACTTTTACAGAATATTGACGGCAACATTTTTCTTCCTTTTTTAATGTCAGGAGTTGTGAAATTGCCGGCTGTAGTTGTTTTACTTTCCGTATTTCTTTTTGGTGCTATTTTTGGAATATGGGGCGTCTTTTTTGCGGTGCCGATTGCCAGTTTTATAAAATCTCTTATGGACAACTGGAAGTACGTCGACTCCTAAAGTTCACAAATAAAGCTATATACTTCTTCGACATGTCCAGGTACTTTAACCCCACGCCATTCTTTAATTAAGTTCCCATCAGGGTCAATTATGAAAGTGCTTCTTTCAATGCCCATATATTTTCGACCATACATAGATTTTTCTTTCATAACACCATATGCATCACACATTGTTTCATCGGGGTCAGATATTAGTGGAAAATTAAGTGATTCTTTTTCTGTGAAACTTAAATGTGATTTGATTGAATCTCTTGATACCCCAATAATTTTACAATTTTTCTTCGCAAATTTATCCTTGTAGTCTCTGAAGTCTTGACTTTCAACGGTACAACCAGAAGTTTTATCTTTAGGATAGAAATAAATAACTAAGAAACTACCTTTATAATCTTCAAGACTTATGTGATTGTTTTCATCAATGAGGCCTAAAAAATTTGGAGCTTTTGATTTATCATTCATGTTTTAGATTATAAGAGAAAAAAAATTGAAGGGAAGTATCGTAGCGATTGTAACGCCAATGTTAAAAAATGGTGATATTGATTTTGCATCATTCAAAAATCTATTAAGCTTTCATGCTGATGCAGGCACCGATGGCATAGTTCTTGTAGGAACAACCGGAGAATCAGCCACATTGAATAAAAAAGAACGAGCAGAAATTTTCTCTTTTGCAAACTCTAATACTGATATTCCTCTGATGGCCGGAGTTGGAAGCTCTTCAACAGCTGAAGCCATTGAATTAGTCGAGTGTTCTTTAAAGAATGGCATAAAAAAATGTTTGGCAGTAACACCGTACTACAACAAACCATCTCAAAAAGGATTAGAGCTCCATTACATAGAACTCTCAAAAGTAGGCGCCGAAATAATTTTATACAACGTACCAGGTAGAACCGGTGTTGATTTATTACCCACAACCATTGAGAAATTGATTGAAATCAAAACAATCACTGGCATAAAAGAAGCAATAAATACAGAGGAACGATTTTTAGCTTTAAGTAAAATTAAAGACAAAAGACAAGATTTTCAATTGTTTTCTGGTGATGATCCAAGTTACGTTGAATTCATGAAGTTCAAAGGTGATGGTGTAATATCAGTCGCTGCAAACGTTATGCCTAGAGAAATAAAAGAACTCTCAAACCTTTGTCTAGCTGGAAATTTTATTGAAGCAGAGAAAACTATTATAAATTATCAAGAGATTTTTAAACTTTTGTTTACTGAATCGAGTCCAAGTCCATGTAAATTCATACTTGAAAAATTATCTCTACTGGAGAATAATTTAAGATTACCATTACATCCTCTCTCCGAGGAATACAGGGAAAAAATATATGAAGCNTTCAAAAATATTTAGTTTAATTTTAATCTCAATATTTGTTCTTCAAAATTGCACTATTCCAGAGAGCAGAAAGGAATACTGCCCAGAAAACGGTTGCTTGCTGGAAAAAAGAGAAAACCCTAATGAAAGGTACAAAAATGAGGGCGACGAGCTAAAAACAAATGGTGAGTTTGAATCATTAGATGTTTTAGATGAATTTCCTATTCCGCCCAAAACACCAAGTTTTATAAAAGAGGGCGAGACACCAAGACCAAAGAAAATATTCTCCTCAATTGGTTCTGAGAATGTTGAAGTTAGAAGACTTGGTGAAATTTATTGGATTTATGTAGAAGCTTTGCCGTCTAAATCTTGGCCTTTAATAAAAGATTTTTTTGCTGACGAAGAATTTACACTCACAAACGATAACCCTGCCGCAGGAAAAATTACAGCACAAAAAGATGAAAATTTATTTCTTACTCTTGAACATGGTATAAAAAATAACAGTTCTGAAATCTATTTACTCAACGAAGAAAATATGAGTGTGCAGCTTGCATATTTTGAAGATTTAGCTGCTTATATTTCTTTAAATCTTCCTGGTTATGAAGGGAATTCTATTGCTGCTCAAGGCCTTAATCTAAATAAAAAAGCTAGAATCGTGTATGTTCAAAAAGAAATAGGAATTGAATTTAGGCTTCCATTTGATAGAACTTGGTCCGCATTATCGAGAGCAGTAGATAAAGCAGATTTAAAAGTTGTCGATAGAAATAGAGATCTTAAATACATTCAAATAAAACTTGAAGCTCAAGAAGAAGGATTTTTCACCGGTTTATTTAATAGAGATAATAGTGTTGACGCAGAAGCCGATTATGAATTAGTTTTCTCAGAATCCGAAGGTAACACAATTCTAGAATTCAAAAAGCTATCCGATAATGAGTTTTCTGTCGATGAGCTAGTAGACATTATAAATGAGTCATTATCATGATTGAAAAGGGAAATCTCATATCGGAAGGGAAGGCAAAATCCCTATATGAAACTCAAAATCAAAATGAGCTCTTAATGGTCTATCGCGACGATACTTCAGCTTTTGATGGAAAAAAGAAAGAAGCTTTAAAAGGTAAGGGCGAGATTAATAACAAGTTTAATGCTCACATTATGAACTACTTAGGTGCTAATGGCATTGATACGCACTACATAAAAACTGTAACAGATAATGAAAGTTTGGTTCATAAACTCGATATGTTGCCTGTTGAATGCGTAGTAAGAAATATTGCTACCGGCTCAATCTGTAGAAGGTTGGGAGTTGAACAAGGCTTAAAGTTCAAAGAACCTCTTTTTGAATTTTTTCTTAAAGACGATGATCTTGGTGACCCATTAATTAATGATAATCACATAATTGCCTTTAATTGGGGCACACAAGAAGAAATAGCTATCATGAAAGAAAAAACGCTAATAATAAACAAACTTTTATGTCAAACATTCTCAGACGTAGGGCTCATCCTTGTTGATTATAAGGTTGAGTTTGGCAGAAAAGATGGACAAATGATTCTTGGAGATGAATTCACTCCGGATGGATGCAGGATATGGGACAAAGAAACAGGTGAGAGCCTGGATAAAGATAGATTTAGAAAAGATTTAGGGGATGTCGTCGAATCTTATCAAATAGTAGCCCATAAGCTCGGCATAAGTATTTAAATATTAGTCTAAGACCCCACATTAATTTATAATTAAACCATGAAAAGTAATCTAGTATATTTTGATTATGCGTCTACAACACCAGTAGATCCCAGAGTTGCAGAAAAAATGCAAGAATGTCTTCTATTGGACGGCAACTTTGGAAATCCTGCTTCACGCTCGCATGAATTTGGATGGAAAGCTGATGAGGCAGTTGAGAAGGCCAGATTACATGTTGCAAACCTTGTAAAGGCAGATTCACGTGAAATAGTCTGGACTTCAGGAGCCACAGAATCAGATAACTTAGCTATTAAAGGTGCAGCAAGATTTTATAAGGATAGAGGCAATCATATTATCACCTCAAAAATTGAACACAAAGCTGTATTAGATCCTTGCAGACAACTAGAAAGAGAGGGGTTTGAGATTACGTATCTGGATCCTGATGAAAATGGTGTCATTTCATTGGAGAACATTAAGAAACATGTAAAAGACTCAACAATACTTCTGTCAATCATGCATATTAACAATGAGTTGGGAGCAGTAAATGATATTGAAGCTATAGGTAAGTTTACAAGAGAAAACGATATTATTTTTCATGTAGATGCAGCTCAAAGTACCGGTAAATTGCCGATTGATTTATCAAAACTGGATGTTGATTTAATGTCTTTTTCTGGACATAAGACTTACGGTCCAAAAGGAATTGGAGCTCTTTATGTTAGAAGAAAACCTAGAATTAGACTTGAAGCACTTATTCATGGTGGAGGACATGAAAGAGGTTTTAGGTCTGGCACTTTACCTACGCATCAAATTGTTGGTATGGGTGAAGCGTTCCGAATTGCTGATGAAGAAATGGAAAAAGACAATAAGAAAATTGCAAAATTGGCAGATTTATTTTGGAAAGAAGTTTCTGGTATTGAGGAAATCTATTTAAATGGAAGTTTTAAAAATAAAATTCCTAACATTACAAACATAAGCTTTGCTTATATTGAAGGTGAATCTCTAATTATGGCACTTAAGGACGTAGCCGTTTCATCTGGGTCTGCATGTACATCAGCAAGCCTTGAGCCATCATATGTTTTAAGAGCGCTCGGTCGTGCAGATGAATTAGCACATAGCTCAATTAGGTTTTCTTTTGGTAGATTTACAACTGAAAAAGAAGTTAAAATGGTCGCCGAGACAACCAAAAGAGTTGTTCATCAACTTAGAGAACTTTCACCTCTTTGGGATATGTTTAAAGATGGTGTGGATCTTGAAAAAGTTGAATGGGTGACCCATTAATAAATTATGTACTCGAGAAAGGTAATACAAAAGTTTGAAGAAACATTGAATAACCCCCAAGCTCATAATGTTGGGCGTATGGATACAAATGCCAAAAATGTTGGAACTGGTATGGTTGGAGCACCAGCTTGTGGAGATGTAATGAGACTTCAAATTGAAGTGAATGACAAAGATGTTATAACAGACTGCAAATTTAAAACGTATGGTTGTGGTTCTGCAATAGCATCAAGCCAACAAATGATTGAGATGCTGATTGGTAAAACATTAGAAGAAGCCAAAAACATAAAAGACAGAGAAATAGCAGAATTGCTTGAACTTCCATCCATCAAAATACACTGCAGCGTTCTAGCTGAAGATAGTATTAAGAAAGCCATAGCGGATTATGAATCCAAGAAAACATAAGCCAGAACCTTTAAATTTTACTACAAAAGCATTAGCTCATTTTAAGCATATGGTCTCCATGCAAGGCAAAGAAAATAAGGTAAAACTCGGTGTCAAAAAGATGGGTTGTAACGGCTACTCATATTTTTTTGAATTTACTAGTAGAGCAAATAAATCCGACCACAAAATTCTTATAGATGATCTAGAGTTTTTTATACCCTCAGATTCCCTAGAAATTATAAGAGGCAGTCAGGTTGACTATACAATTGAAGGTTTAAATCAAGGTGTGAAATTCATAAACCCCAATGCAAGCGCTGTATGTGGCTGCGGTGAGAGTTTTACTGTCAAAGACGAAAAATTCAATTCGGATACAAGCACTGCTCAAAAAAAAAATTAAAAATATTGCCCCATGAGGTGATCTGCCCTGAAGGTTTAACAATTGAACTTGAGAATAATGAAACAATTCTCGATGCATGTCTCAGGAACGGAATAAATCTTGAACATGCCTGTGAAAAAGCGTGCGCCTGTACAACCTGCCACGTAATTGTTAAAGAGGGATTCGATAGTCTTGATTGTGCTTCAGATGAGGAAGAGGATATGCTAGATAAAGCTTGGGGTTTAGAGTCAAATTCTAGATTAAGTTGCCAAGTATTTCCTGTAGATGATCTCACGGTGATAGAAATACCGAAATATACTATTAACCAAGTTTCTGAGTTAACATAACATGCTTAAATGGGTAGATACTCTAGATATTGCGATCGAATTATCTGAAAAACATCCAGATATCGATCCACAATGGATAAATTTTGTAGATTTGCAAAAATTAGTTTTGGAGCTTGAAGATTTCGATGATTTACCAGATAGAGTGAATGAGAAAATTCTTGAATCTATTCAACAAAATTGGATTAAGGAGATAGATTAATATGGAAATGACATTATCAATTATAAAGCCAGATGCAGTGGCTAAAAATGTGATAGGCAAAATTGAGCAAAGATTTGAGGATGCAGGACTAAAAATTGTGGCTTCAAAAATGCTCCATTTGAGTGTTGAAAAAGCTCAAGGTTTCTACGCTGAACATGAAGGTAAGCCTTTCTTTAATGCTCTAGTAGAATTCATGACTTCTGGTCCAGTCATAGTGCAAGTTCTTGCAGGAGAGAATGCGATCATGCTTAATAGAGAATTGATGGGCAATACAAATCCAAAAGAGGCTGACGCAGGAACTATAAGAGCAGATTTTGCTGAGTCTATTGATGCAAATGCTGTTCATGGTTCTGATTCGCCAGTTAGTGCACAGAGAGAGATAGCATATTTCTTCGAAAGCGCAGAAATTTTTGGTTAAAAAATTGGATAAACAGCCTGTTCAAAGAAAAATTACGAAAAAAATTTGGGTTGGTGATGTACCAGTTGGCGGAGGTTCACCAGTATCTGTTCAATCAATGACAAATACTGAAACATTGGATGTTTCAGCAACAGTTAATCAAATTAAAGAATTGGAGGACGCGGGGGCAGACATAGTAAGAGTTTCTGTACCCAGCATGGATGCTGCTGAAGCATTTAAACATATAAGAGAACAATCAAATATCCCTTTAGTTTCAGATATCCACTTCGATTACAAAATAGCGCTTCAAGTTCTTAAAAATGGTGTTGATTGCGTAAGAATCAATCCTGGAAATATTGGCAGTGAGAAAAAAATTAAAGAAGTTATCTCCGCAGCAAGAGATTTAGATGTGCCTATAAGGGTTGGTGTGAATGCTGGATCTTTAGAAAAAGATTTACAAAAAAAATACGGCGAGCCTAATGCAGACGCACTGGTTGAGTCTGCCATGAGACATGTAAATATTCTTTTAGATAATTATTACGAAAATTTTAAATTGAGTATCAAATCTTCAGATATTTTTATGGCCGTTGAGAGTTATGAAAAAATCTCAGAATTGATAGAACAACCATTGCATTTAGGAATCACTGAATCAGGCTCTTTAAAAACAGGCACAGTAAAGTCTTCCATAGGATTAGGATCTTTATTAATGCAAGGTATTGGAGATACTATCAGGGTATCTTTAGCTTCTGATCCAGTAGATGAAGTTAATGTTGCATGGGAAATGCTAAAGTCCTTGAAAATCAGATCAAGAGGTGTAAAAATTGTCGCCTGCCCAAGCTG
>FUFK010014434.1_pt1 | contig 16596 bp, 17 predicted proteins | sample 1021851 | NCBI WGS metagenome assembly FUFK01 (sample SAMEA51879418, study PRJEB19060) | metagenome | reverse complement strand
GAGAGTGCTGTCACCGGTAAACCTGTCACGGCGCTGTGCGGCAAGAAGTGGACGCCTGGGCGTGATCCGTCGAAGTTCCCCATCTGCCCTGAATGCCAAGAGATCCATGCCTCGCTGCCGCGGGGCGGAGACTGACAGGTGCGTGGTCCGCTAGTTCTTGCTCTCGGATGCGTTTTGTTGAGCGCATGCGCGACCGATGGTGCCTCCGGCGGCGCCGCGGGCGTCGCACCCCCGCCCGACGATGATGAATCAGAGCTTGTTCTCCTGGATCCGTGTTCCAAGCCGAACTTGACGACCGTCGAGCCGGGGGCCCTGACGTTCACCACGTCGGCTGCGCCGGCCCCGCCGTACTTTCTTTCCGATAAGCCCGCAGACCGGTTAGGGCTCGAATCAGAAGTCGCCTACGCCGTCGCTGAACAGATGGGTTTTCGACCGCAGGAAGTGACGTGGGAGTTCGCATCGGCCGAGGATGTTCTCACCGGAAGCTTTCTCGACTTCGATTTAGCGGTGGACGGATACGTCGCTCGCCCCGATGAGTATCCGGCCATCGCGTACTCAACCCCGTACTTGGAGACGACCACGGTGCTCGATGTCCCCGATGACGAAGCCCGCCGGGTCCTTCTTGGAGTCAGCCAACAGACGCAGCCCTCAAGTTTGCGCTTTGCCGCACCAGTCCAAGGAACGGGGCGGCCATGGCTTCTAGGCAAGGGATGGATCCCCGAGGGTGGGGGACTGGCGATGTGGGCACGCGCCGGATCAGAGATGCAGGAGGCACGAATCGTCACCGATGCGCAGCTCATCGACGAGCCCACACGGCAATGGCTGGAAAGCATCGCGAACATCGACGTCTCCAATGTTGCCGGTGTCGATCCCCCGGATATCGCGCTGTCTTTCGCCATGGTCCAAGGAAATCCACTTGCGGCCTGCGTTGACCGCGCCCTTGCGGAATTGTCCGAATCGGGCGAGTTGGAGACCATCGTCGAAACCTGGCTGGACCCGGAAATGTGGCGCATAGACGACTGAACGAGGCTCTGATCGCCGGACATAGGGGTCGATCGGGCGGTGACATCCCCAAAATTCGGGCTATCGCCCCTAGCATTGGGGCGGCATTTGGGGAGACACCCCGTCGCCGGCATCGGGAGGATGCGCATGTCGAACTCGGACGTAGTGATAGTGGAAGACGACGACCTGATGGGGTCGATCGGCAAAAACTGGTGGATCCTGCTCGCTTTGGGAGCCGTCACCTTGATCCTGGGAATCTGGGCGGTCGTGAACACGGCGTCGGCTGGCAAGCTGCTGGCGGTCATCTTCATCATCTGGCTCATCGTGTCCGGCATCTTCAGCGTCGTTCGCGGCTTCGCTCCTGGGCTGACCGGCGGAATGCGCACCCTCTACTTCATTACCGGTGCGCTGTCGATCTTCCTTGGCTTGCTTGCGACCCGCGCCGACTCCGGTTTGGGTGGCGAGTGGCTGCTGGGAATCTTCATCGGCGTCGCTTTCCTCTTCCAAGGACTCGCTGCTCTTCTCGAGGGCTTCTCGCACAAGGACGGACGCGGCTGGAACATCTTCTTCGGTGTCATCTTGCTCATCGGCAGCGTGATCGTGCTCGTGAACCCGGTGACGTCCTACGGCGTCGTGGTCTGGATCGCTGGCATCTGGCTGATCATTATCGGCATCTTCGAGATCGTCGCGGCCTTCCGAGTGAAGTCCGTAGCCAAGGTCTGAGTTGGTCATCACCAGCTGACACAACAGAGTCGACGAGGGGCGGGCCATTTGCCCGCCCCTCGCTTGTTGCTGGCATGCATGGTTGGCTGACCTCATGGCTGCCGAGACGTCACAAACGCTCGATCGAGGGCTGCGGGTCCTCGAGGAGGTAGCGGATGCNGCCGAGGGTTTGACCATCACCGAGATCGCTGGGCGGATGGGAATCGGGCGCACGGTGGTGTATCGACTGGTCGTCACGCTGGAACAGCACGCGCTGATCCGGCGAGGATCCGATGGGCGCTGTCGGCTGGGGCTGGGCGTTCTCGCCATGGGTCGCCAATTGCAGCCNGTTGTTCGAGACGCGGCGTTCCCTGCGCTTCGGATGCTGTCGGACGCCGTCGGATGCACCGCGTATCTCTGCCTCGTTGATGGAGGGGAGTCTGTCGCCGCTCTCGTTGCCGAGCCCACTCGATCAGATATGCACGTGACATATCGCGTCGGTAGCCGCAGTCCGCTGGAGGCTGCCGCCGCCGGCCGGGCCATCTTGGCTGCCAGGACAGCCGGAACGAGGCCGTTGGACCCTCCGTGGGTTGTGGCGAGCGAGGACGGAGCACCGGGGGTGTTTGGACTCGCCTCTCCGGTCACGGGCGTTCCGGGTCTTGAGGCAAGCGTGGGGGTGGTGTCCTTCCGCGAACTGGAGGAATCTGAGGTGGGCCCCCGGGTCTCTCGGGCAGCGGGGGACATCGGCCGGGTCCTGCGCTAGGGCAGACACTCCCGCACCCCCCGGGTTCGACGCCCGAGGGTCGCTATGACGCACAATGCTTGGATGCGCCGTCTTCCCCCCATCGTGTTGACCCTTACCGCCCTGATCGCAGGCTTATTGGTGGGGCAGGCCGGTGCAGCGTCTCCTGCGTATGCGAACACTCCCGACAGGGTGATCAGCGGATGGATGCCGTACTGGATGACCTCCCCGAGTCGACCCGTGGGAATCGACAGCGCTGTCGCCAACGCCGATCTCTTCGAGGACGTATCCCCGTTCTGGTATTCAGCGATCGCCCGTACGGGCGGCGGTGTTCAAGTNGCGCTCAATCCCAACTTCACGAACGGCAGTGCCAATGTGGCATGGGCGATGGAACGCTTGCGGGCCGCGGGGATGGTGGTCATCCCCGCTATCGCCGATGCCTCGGGCAAGGGGCGCATGGCCGCCACGCTGGCCGACCCAGCTCTTAGAGGTCAGCACGTGGCAGACCTTGTGGCCCTGGTGGTNAACAATGGTTACGACGGGCTTGATCTTGACTATGAAAACTTCGCGTTCGTCGACGGCAGCAAGACGTGGGACGCCACGTTGCCAAACTGGACGACGTTCGTTGCGGAATTGGGTGCCGCGCTTCACGCGCAGGGAANATTGCTNTCGGCGACNGTGCCGGGACCGTGCGACACGCGAAATCGTTGCGGTGGTCGNTACGGATACTGGGTCTACAACATTCCGGGGATNGCTCCGCACGTGGATCGAATTCGGATCATGGCGTATGACTACACGGTGAGGTCGATCGGCCCGATCGCTCCGATTGATTGGGTGCGCGCGAATGTCGAGCACGCTGTCACGGTGATGGATCCCGCCAAGTTGCAAATCGGAGTGCCCACCTATGGCCGGGCGAGGACCAGAACGAAGCCTGGCGGCAGCTACCGGCTGTCCGGCGTGTGTCCGAGCAAGAATGGTTCGGCGTCAGAAAGGCGCGCGTATCGATCGGCAACGTCCATGGCCGCGGTCACGGCCGCCAAGGTTCCTGCGCTACTTGAGCGCTACGGCNTGACNGAAGCGGATGTCCGATGGGATCCGGTGCGTCAAGAGAGTTCNTTCCGTTACACNAAGAATGTGGACTGGANCGANTCGTCGGGAACGCCGCAGACNTGNCNGGCCAAGCGTCAGGTNAACTTCGTGGGGCCTGACGGTGTGCTCGCGCGCACACAACTGGTGGGTCAGTACGGATTGAATGCTGCCGCCCTGTGGACCATTGGTGGTGAGAACCCCGCGCAGTGGCCGGGCATCAGGGGCTATGCGCAGTCCCTTGCCCCGGCTGAAGCAGTTGTCGCCATCGCTGTCACCCCGGCGGCGGTCTTCGGCCAGCCGACATCCATTGCCGGAGGGGTGACGTTCAACGGTGCGCCGGTACCCGATGTGCCCGTGACCGTGGAATTCCAGCCCACCGGCAGCGAAGAGTGGCAAGCCCTGCAGGTAGCGGCGAGCGGACCGGATGGTGCCGTGGCGTTCCAGGTCCTGCTGCCCTCCTCAGGACGGGTCCGGCTGACCGTGCCGGAGACCGCGGGCATAGCCGCATCGCAGAGTCCTGCCGCCGAGGTCGCCGTGGGTGCAACGGTCAGCGCCAAAGCCAAGACGAAAAAGGTTTCGTCGGGTGCCCCGATTCGGGTCCGGGTGATTGTGCGACCAGCCCAAGCGAAGCAGAAGGTGATCCTGCAAGTTCTGAAGAAGGGAACCTGGCGAAAGGTCAAGGGTGCGCGCACGAATGCCAAGGGTCGGGTGACGATCAAGGCGAAGGCCCAGAAGGCGAAGAAGCGGTGGACTTACCGGGTGGTGTCGCGAGCCAAGGGCGGGCTAGCCCCCGGGGTCTCGCAGGAATTCGTCATNCGGGTTAAGAAGAGATANGCGATCAGTAGGCGGTACGACGCGGGACTAGACGCGCGCTATGTCGAACCAGCGCAAGGTTTCGAAGTCGTCGGAAGCACCGGGAACATGAGTGATGAGGTCCGGCTCCGCTAGCGAGCGAAGCAGCGCGCAGGCGGAGGACAGATAGCCCTCGAGAGCCGATTCGGGTGCTCGCTCGTTGTGCACGGTGTAGGTCAGTCGGCCGTTCGCGTCGTAAGACAGATGCTTCAATCGAAGCGGAGGTTCGATCGGTCCGTCCTGGTGTTGCCACAAACCCGACGCGGCATCGAACCGGTAGTAGGGCAGCAGACGGTGGCCGAACTCCGCTGTGAGATGCACGGCGGTGACGAGGTAGTCGAATACTGGCTCGGAGATGAAGTAGTTGAAGTTGATTCTGGTCCAGCCCGGTTTGATGCCTTCGCAGCCCTGACTGATCTCGCGCTCGAATTCGTGGGACAGGTCCACGTCGATGCCAAGCAGCCGGTGACCGTAGGGACCCGCGCAGGAGCAGCCGCCGCGCGATTGGATACCGAAGAGGTCGTTCAAGACCGCCACGATGAAGTTGTGGTGAAGATATCGACCGTTGGGTCGACGAACGACGAAACTGATGATTGATAAGCGCTGGGCGCCGGTGTTTCCGAGAACCTCAATGGCTGGGTTCGTGTTCCAGCTGTCGATGGCGCGGCGCACGAAGTCTTCTTCGCGGGCCTGAATCACATCTACTCCCACAGCGTCCTTGAGGTCGAAAACCAACCCAGCGCGGATCGACTCGACGATGGCGGGGGTGCCCGCTTCTTCCCGGTGCTCAGGGTCGGTCAGGTAGAGGTGCTCGGTGGGGTTGACGTAGGCAACGGTGCCGCCACCGACGCTGTCGGGAACGGTGTTGGTCACGAGCTCACGTCGGACGAGCAGAACACCGGGTGTCCCTGGCCCGCCGACAAATTTGTGCGGGGACAAAAAGACGGCGTCTTTGTAGGACAGGGGGTGCTCAACGCCGCGCGGATTCATGTCGATGTCGACATACGGACCGCATGCGGCGTAGTCCCAGAACGCGAGAGCCGAATGCTCGTGAAGGAGCGTGCTGATGGCGTGCGTATCGGTGACGATGCCGGTCACGTTGCTGGCGGCACTGAACGAGCCGATCAGCAGCGGGCGGTCGCTGAATTCCTTGAGCCGTTGGTGAAGGATGTTCAGATCGAGGTGCCCGTCGGCGTCCTCGGGGATCGGGACCACATCGGCGATGGATTCCCTCCAGGGGAGCTCGTTGCTGTGGTGTTCGTAGGGGCCGATGAAGATCACGGGTCGTTCCGACACGGGCACGTGATCGCTGAGATGGTACTTGTTGTTGAGGTCGGCCGGTATCCGAAGTCCGAGCAGACCGATGATTTTGTTGACAGCTGCAGTGGACCCGGAGCCGCAGAAGATCAGGCACGTCTCGTCGCCGGCGTTGACGGCCTTCTTGATGCGCGCTCGAGCATCCTCCCGAAGCCGCGTTGTCTGAAGTCCGGTTCCACTGGATTCGGTGTGGGTGTTTGCGTATCGAGGGAGCACCTCGTCACGAATGAATTCCTCGATGAATCCGAGCGCGCGTCCGGAGGCGGTGTAGTCGGCGTAGGTGACACGGCGGGGACCGAAGGGACCGTGCATCACGTGGTCGTCACCGATCACGGATTCGCGGATCCGGTCCAGAATGCGCCGGGAGGGGAGGTCGTCACGAGGCGCTGGAATGGACTGGCGTGTCCGCTCCAGGTCGATCCCGCAATTGCCCTCGTCCATGGGAGCAGCGTACGGGGGCGTGGCCGCCTTCGCAGGCTCCTGCGAGACTGAGGCCGTGGTTTATGCGTCGATTCCCGTGGAAGCTGCTCCCCAAGGGCAGGTGGACGAGGTCGTCGAAACCCAGCGTCCGTGGATAACGATCGTGTGGAACGACCCGATTAATCTGATGTCCTACGTCACGTACGTCTTCATGACGTACTTCCACTTCTCGCGCGAGAAGGCCGAGAAACTCATGAACGACGTCCACCACGAGGGTCGGGCGGTTGTCTCGTCTGGCACGAGAGAAGAAATGGAGCGTGACGTCAGTGCCATGCACTCCTACGGCCTGTGGGCCACGCTTCAACGGGACGATTGACGAGCAGCGACGATGACGTACGGATTCCAACGAACCGCGACCGGCCGCGTTGTCTTGCGCGTTGATCAGGTGGAACGCGGCTTGCTGATGTCCGTGGCGCGTCAAGTGATGGATCTCGTTCAGCCGGCCGAAGCGTCCCCTGATCAGGACCCATTGGCGGCGCAATTGGGCTGGGTCGATGGGGATGTGGGAATTTCCGACGACCCCGCAGTGGCCCGACTCCTACCCGACGCATACGACGATCCCGATGATGCGCGGGAGTTTCGTAGATTCACCGAGAACGATCTGCGTCAGTCGAAGATGCAGCATGCAATGACCGTGGTGGAAGAAATCGAGCGTTCAGGAGAAAAGGTCGCAGTGACATCGACCGATAGTTGGCTTGGGCTTCTGAGCGATGCGCGCATCGCTATCGGCACACGCATTCAGATTTCTGAAGACAACCACGAAGAGCTCGCGGGGCTGCCGGACGACGATCCCCGATCGGGCTTGTTTCATGTCTACGACTGGCTCACGTTCCTTCAGGAGTCGCTCGTTCGCTGCATGGATCCCGCGCTCTACGGATTTTCCGATGACGACGTCCCTGTGGCGGAGGAGGAGTAGTAGCCGGGACGAATGGCGAGCCTTACAGACAAAAGACAGCGGATCGGATGCTGAGCATCCGATCCGCTGTCGTCGTTCGGGTGGAACCCGACGGGGCAATCCCTACCTGCTGGAGGGTGCCTCTTCGAGTTCTGCCGCGTTGAACTCCGCTGAGTCCACCGAGCTCTTCTCGCGAGCTATCTTGTAGATCAGTAGGCCGAACAGACACTTGGCGAGCACGTCCGCGACGGAGTACCCAACCTGGCGCCAGACGAACGCATCGGCACCCTCGATTCCGAACATTGGAATCAGATAGGAGATGGGGTAGACGCCCCACGTCGCGAGGAGCAGCCAGCGAAGGCCGTTCACGTCCTTGCCCACCTGGCCAGGCTGTGTCTTCGTCGCCTTCGTAAGCTCGACGAACAGGATGTACAAGATGTACAAGAACGGGATGGTGGACAGCGCGCCCCAGATGGCCTTGGGAGCGGTGTCGACTGCGATCTCGCCCGGGTAGCCCAGGATGATCATCAACGCGGATGCGGGGATGAGCTTCATGAGCAAGGACTTGCGCACTGCACGCGGGAGCGCGAGGACAGCAATCGTCTCAAACAGCAGCAGCGGCACGGTGAGCAGCCAGTCGACGTAGCGGTAGCCCTCGTTGAAGCCTTCGCCATTGACGAAGACATATTCCATCGCATTCTGCGCTGCGGCCATTTCGCCCGCGTCGACGGCTACGAAAGACCCCTTGAAGGAGTCGAAGATCCGCCAGTAGTGGTAAGCGGCGATCAGACAGACCATCGCCGAGACGACGAGGGCCTGGCGATAACGGGGGAGGACACGCCCCTGCACCGCGAGTAGGAATACGAACGTCGCCAGCATGGACGCCAGCGCGAACGAGAGAATGTTGTAAACAGTTTGATACTGCGAGTAGTCGAGATTAACGACGTCCACTCAAGCCTCCATGCATGAGAGGTGGCCGCCGAGAGGCCGCCACCAGTTATCTGTTAGTTCCTCCGCACTGTGCCACGCATGGCTCAGCGCCCCTAGCGTGGTGGTCGTCTCAGTCGAGGTCAAGTGCAACGAGACAGGAAGTACAAACTGCGACATAAATAGGTCCGATATGCCCGTTTAGTCGGAACCTGATTGGGGGCTGCGTCCCGAATCCTGGATCTCCTAAAGCGCTACTGACTACGCCCCCCTACATTCCTGCCCTGACGAGAGAGAGGTCTCGAGATGTCCGTCGATGTTCGTATCCCGATGGTTCTGCGCACCCTCACCGGTGGCAGAAGCGTGGTCAGTGCTGAAGGTGGGTCGCTACGGGACGTCATCACGAACCTCGACATTAACTACTTTGGTATCGGCCAGCGGCTCCTCGACGAGGCAGGCCTTCGGCGCTTCATGCATGTGTATCTGAACGGCAAGGACGTCCGACTCCTCGACGGCCTGGACACCAACGTTGCCGTCGGAGATTCCGTGACGATCTTGCCGGCTGCTGCCGATGGGTTTCTCGCCTAACCGGAGACGGGCAGTTCAACGTCGCCTTCCTAGGCCTTTATCACGTTGACAGGTGCGTGTGCGTATGCCCAACGGCGCTCGCGCACACGCGAAAGGGCACTCGGTTCCCTTTCGGGATGATCCGAGTGCCCCATCGAGATGAAATGGCTGCCCGTTGGGCTAGGCCGTTTGGCTAAACCACAGTTTCGCCTTGTGCGTGTTGACGATCAGGACGACGATCAAGTTGATGACGATCTGCGCCGCACCACCCGAATCGAAATGGAAGAACCCAAAAACGATGTTGATGACGGCGAAGACCGAGATGAGCACCTGAGCCGTCTGGCTTCCGGCGAATGTCAACTGCGTCAGCCAGAAGTAGATCAAGCCCATCACTACGGCGAGGAAGCCGTTGAACAGGAGCCAGAACACGGTTTGGCCCTCGAAGAGCGTCCCGAGCTTGATTCCCAGCCAATACATCAACATCCACACACCGAAAACGATGTTGATGACGCCGAGAATGGCCGTCAAAATGCCCACGATCGTGACGCCCACGGGGCGCTTGATTGCGGTGTCCGACATGTTCCCTCCTCAGGGAAAGTCGCGCAGTCTCCTTGACTGCGCGGCTTCGAGGGTAGAGACCAGGACCCCTTCGGTGGCTGCGGCGCGCCGTACGCTTAGCGGGCCATGACCAACAACGCGCCCATCGGGGTATTCGATTCTGGTTTCGGAGGCCTCACGGTCGCTCGGGCGATTATTGATCAACTCCCTGCGGAGTCGATTCGTTACGTCGGGGATACCTCTCGAGGTCCGTACGGTCCACTACCCATCGCCCAGGTTCGCGAGTATTCACTCGAAATCATGGATGGCTTGGTCGACGACGGAGTCAAAGCCTTGGTCATCGCCTGCAACTCCGCCAGCGCTGCAACCCTGCGCGACGCTCGCGAAAGGTACGAGGTTCCCGTCATCGAGGTCGTGCATCCAGCCGTGCGTCGTGCCGTCTCGGCGACGCGTGGTGGCCGCGTCGGTGTTATCGGAACCGAAGCCACCATCGCATCCGGGGCATACATCGACGCATTCGCGGCAGCACCGCAGGTCACCGTGCACTCGCAGGCGTGTCCGCGCTTCGTCGAACTCGTGGAAGCGGGAGTGACGAGCGGCAACGAAGCCATCGCGGTGGCACGTGAGTACCTGGCTCGATTCCAGGAGTCCGAGGTCGACACCCTCGTGCTCGGGTGCACGCACTATCCATTGCTGACCGGTGTGCTCGCGTACGTCATGGGGGACGACGTCACCCTGGTGTCGAGCGCGGAAGAAACAGCGAAGGACGTCTACCGGGTGCTCGTGGCCGGGGATCTTCTGCGCAGTGAGGGCGAGGGGTCACCAACCTATGAGTTTCTTGTCACCGGCGATCCGGATGCTTTCGAAGACCACGGTCGCCGGTTCCTCGGTCCGGAAATAGGGCGCGTTAGTTCTCTATAGGTCGATCGACGTCGCGAATAGCAGAGAGCGAAAGCGTCACCATAAGCGTGACAACGAGCACTGCCGCGAGAACCGGATAGACGGCTCGGACTCCCCATTGCTCTGACGCAGCCCCGGTTGCCAGCATCACCATTGGTGGAAAGACGTAGAAGGCCGTCAATTGGATGCTGAACACGCGCCCTTGTTCGTGGGCGGGAATGCGTGCTTGCACCAGTGTGTTGAGCAGAGGCTCCATCGGTCCCCAACTGAGGCCGAGAACAAGGCCGAAGACCACCAGCAGGGGGAGTGGGGGCAGGAACGACATCGGAATCACGCTTATTGCCGTCCCGATCAAGGCGGCACGAATGATCTGGTAGGGCGTCCATCTCTTGCTCAGCCACCCATAGGACAGGGCACCGACAACGCTCCCGCCAGCCAGACCTGCGATAACCAATCCCAGGCCTTTCGGCTGACCGAGGCTTTCGAAGTAGACCGGAAGGATCACGCTTTCCGTTGGCAGATAGACCCCGGCGAGGACCATGAGCGCGATGGTCAGCGTGCGTAGGGCCTTGTCGCTCCACAGCGCAACGAGTCCGCGGGTGAGTCCCACCGCACCGGTGTCGGAGCCAGCGAGGATGCGGGACTCCTGGCCCGCGTCACCCACGCGCATCGCCCAAATGCATGCCGCGGCGATGACGAAGAGGCCACCGGGAATCCACATGGCTTGTTCGGCTCCCATCGTTGCGATGAGGCCAGCACCGACGAGGGGCCCCACTGTCCAGCCCACCGCGAAGAGCGCTTCGTGCACTCCGTTCAGCGCTTCCAACCGGACGCCACCGGCCCGAGCAGCATCGACGATGAGCGATTTGCGAGCGGTGTAGCCGGCAGGATCGAGACTTGCTCCGACGATCGCCAGGACCAGGATCCAGGCGAGATCGAGACCGACAAGCCAGCCGACCACGGGAAAGGCAAACACGGACACGGCCGACGCGATGTCCGAGAGCACGCTGATCGACTTTCGGCCGACGCGATCGATGGCCACACCGACAGCCGGGACGACGATGATGGCTGGAATGGTGGAGAGGGCGGCGACGAGCCCAGCTGCCGCCGCCGATTCTGTTTCCTCAAGCACCAGCCACGGGATGATGATCATTACCGCGCCGTTTCCCACTCCGGACACAAGGTTGGCCATCTGAAGGAGAACCACGGGCGTCCGGCTGTTGTGCACGCTGGATAGTGTCGCGCCCATGAGCAGATCCGATGGACGCACCTCAGACCAACTTCGACCCGTCTCCTTCGAGCGGCATTGGTCGGAGCACGCCGAGGGATCCACCCTGGTGTCTTTCGGAAAGACGAAGGTGCTGTGCACCGCGTCCTTCACTCCCGGCGTCCCACGTTGGCTGAAGGACTCGGGAACCGGGTGGGTCACTGCCGAATACGCGATGTTGCCGCGGGCGACCACCACGCGCAATCAGCGTGAATCGGTCAAGGGCAAACTCGGAGGCCGGACTCAGGAAATCTCCCGGCTGATCGGTCGCAGTTTGCGTGCGGTAGTAGACATGTCGGTGCTCGGGGAAAACTCCATCGTTATCGACTGTGATGTTCTGCAGGCCGACGGTGGAACGAGAACAGCGGCCATCACGGGCTCTTACGTCGCACTCGTCGATGCCTTGTCCTGGGCAAGAAGCGAGGGGCATATTTCCACCGATCCTCTAATCGACTCGGTGGCCGCCGTGAGCGTGGGCATCATCGATGGTGAACCCAGACTGGACCTGCACTACGACGACGACGTTCGTGCCGAGACTGACATGAACGTCGTGATGACTAGCTCNGGGGACTTCGTAGAGGTCCAGGGAACCGGTGAGGAGGCGACCTACTCCAGAGAAGAGCTGAACTCTCTGATCGACGCTGCAGAGGCGGGTATAGCGAAGTTGCACAAGCTCCAGACCGAAGTCCTCTCTAATGCGAGTTGATGGTGGGACTGGCCGGACTTGAACCAGCGGCCTCCGCATCTTCAGTGCGGCGCTCTCCCAGCTGAGCTACAGTCCCGTAGCATCCCACGCCACCACAGTCCCGATTTCAAGCCTTCCTAGTCCAAGGTGGATGAAAAAGTCCCGTTCCGGGAGTAAGTAGAAAGCCAATCAGGCGCAACAAAGCGCATGAGTCAAGCCCCAGAAAACACAGTTGTGCGTCCAGAATACGATGCTTCGATGATGGGTCTGTACGCATCTCTGGTCGCTGGAGGACTCATGCTAGCCTACGCTATTTGGTACGTCACGGTAGTGAATGTAGACAACGACTACTCATTCCTGACCCTCGGCGTCATCACCGGAGCCACTGCGGTATCTGTGATAGGCTTACACGAGTGGATGAGGAGTCAGGCNGGNCCGGACAGGCCGGAGAACCCGATTGAGGAGTATGGAGGGGCGATAGCGGTTCTGATGGGCGCGCTCTCTGTTGTGTGGCTCTCCCGGTTCGCAGTTTTCTATGCGGGCCAAGAGAATGACTGGATAGCAATTCAAAATGGGGATGTTTGGATGCCAGTGTGGCTCGCGGCATTGCAGGCCGTGGGTATCCTTGTCGTGATGGAGATAAGCACTCGGAATATCCAGAGGCACTCTCTCGGGACTCTACCGAGGACTGTTGTTGTCCTAGCACCTCTCGCGGTTCTGTTCAGTGGGGTGAAGATTTGGCTAGAATACTCTCGGGGAGAGGTTGAGACCTTCATCACCCTGTCAGTAATCCTCCTCTCAGGATCCGCCGTCCTCTACTCGCTCAGGCTAGACAGGGCCATCCTGTACCTAATGTCCTCAGGAGCCGCGGTAGGATTGCCCATATTCATCGCACTCAGCTCTTGGGGAGAGACTGAGCACGCCAGCCTGCTAGTCCCAGCAGTTGTGATTGTGGGGATAACCGCCACCGACAGAAGCCTATCTAGGAAAATGATCGAGAATGGGTCAGGGGCTGTGGTAGCCGCCATTCTGTTCTGCCAGATTCTGGCTGCGGACGAGACACAGTTCTCAATAGCCGGGCACACCATCTCCGAGCATCCGTTCGGCCTCACCTTCTGGCTCTGGGTCGCCCTCCTAGTCGGCTGGTTCGCACCAACGACGATGCAGAGAACCCCTGCTATGCCAGTGGGGTTGGCCCTAGCACTGGCACTCCTCTCGGATGAGGCTGCCATGGTGGCCTGGGTGGTCGGAATCAGTGCATTCGTATACCTGGAGACCCGTCCACAGGCAAGAGACTGGGTCGTGAGAGCGACATACGTAGCCATGGTGGCCTCATGGACCGTGTCCTCGTTCATAGGTGCGGGAAGGGACGGAAACATACTCGAGTTCGAGTCTTTCAAACTCGGCATAGTAGACGGAATCTCCCTAGTGATATTCCCATCGCTACTGGCCCTGGGAATATGGGCCCAGTGGAGAGGCAGGCTGAGGACCTACGAGGGACCCTCAATCCTCTTGGTACTCGCATCATTGAATTACGAACTTCTAGAGGAGTCAGGCCCTCTCTTCCTGCTAATCATTTCAGCAGCATCACTATTCCAACTGTACTGGTTCTTGCACTCGAGATTTGAAGATAGATACGAAAGGGAGTGGTTTTCGGACTTNGGATATCTANTCCTCTTATCTTCCCCNTTGNTCCTTTCCAGTATNCTAACAATCGGCGAGCAAGACCTGGAACCTATGATTCTGGCATTGCCTCTAGTATTGTCCTTCGGGGTGTTCGGGATCTGCCACAGGTGGAGGGTCGAGGGCGAGAGCCTTGTTCTAAGGCCGGAGATGGCGGCTATGCTCATACTGGTTCTAGTATTCCTCATCAACAACGTCCGTCCTTGGGAGGANGGGGACTTCTCAACAGAAACCATTTCCCTNACTCTGGCTTGCTCGGCTCTGCTTGCTGCCCTCCTAGCAGTAGAGGGGGGGGCTGCATTCAGGACAACTCCATTCGAGAGACTGGTGGGAATAACCTACCTCTTCTCCGTCTCAGTGGTCTCAGCTAATATCCTCTCTTGGGAGGGCGCAGAACTCTGGGCGCGGGTAACTAGGGACTTGATCATCATCGCCGCTCCTGTAGTTGTAAACTTCCGCTTAAAGACTCTGCTGGACCTATCGCAGGAGGCCAGAAACTTCGGCAGCCTGACCCTTTTCGTACTTCTATTAATCGGTATGACCGATTCCTCGGGGGGGTTGCTGGCACTGCCAGTTTTCGCCATCGCTGTGCAGAGGGCAGCTAAGCACGTTTCCACTCCAGTCCTTGTGGCACTGCCCGTAGTTGCCGTCATATATGCTTCCTTCTTCGACTCTTTGCGGGACGATAGCGATCTGATATGGGCACTACTCAATGGCATTCCATACCTAGGGGAAACGACCGATATTCTCCTATTTGAAACTCCCAGATGGGTCTCTCTCCTGTTGTTATCTATACCGGCCTCGGTTGCGATCCACCTCTCTTCGGAGAAGGAGCGAGAGGGAGGGTCAAGATACGGTCCAGAGCAACTCTTCGGACCCGCAGTCGCTACCCTCCTCTCCGTGGCTTTCCTCCTTCCGGATCCACAGACTGCGCCCATAGTCATCGTGACAGTCATTACTGCTGGAGCATGGAGACAGGGAGTAATCAATTGGTTCTGGATCTCTCCCATAGCATGGTTCTGGGCTTCTCTGGAGCTATTCCAGTATCTCGAAGTCGGACAGGGGTCGGACTATGCCCGTGTCATCGGAGGCTTGGCTGGATTCTCCCAATACTTACTTTTCCACAACGGATTGCTCCTGGCTAACTCACCGTTCGAAGACCATGATACGGGGAACGACGAATTCTTGGGCTTGGCTTCCAGGGGGTACGGATACGTCTTCCTTCTGATTTCTGGAGGGGTAAGCGGAGNCCTCCCATTCATCTCTGCCTTGGTGGCTGGCTGGGACGGCATCAGGAGCGGCACTCCAATCGTACTCCATGGATCGGTTTTGGTCCAAACCCTGACTCTCGAGTCATGGTTGCGTGACGATTTCGGACTTCATTCAGAAGATGCGCTGATCTGGCCCATCGCTGTCGGCATTTTCATGGTCGGATTGTCATGGCGCAGGGCGAATCCCTACGGGCGGGAGGTCATGGTCCAGGCTGTTGGAACATCCGAGTCAGAGCCCTTCGACACGGAGAAGGACTTCGGGATGTTCGGCTCCGCATTCTTCCTGATTGCCATGTTCCCATACTCCGAGTTCATAGAAGTGGATTTCGCGTTCGGGGCATCGATAGTGCTCCTATCATTGCACCATGTCATCGTGGGTTTCGGTAGGGATCATGGATGGAGGAGGCTCATCAGCTTGATCGGAATGCCTTCCGGTCTCATAGTCACAGGGGTTGCTTACGAGGGTCTGATAATGGTGCTGATGCTTTTCCTAGCATCTTTGACTCTCATTGGTCAGGCTGTCCTGTACGCCTCAAGAGGGGGTTTGGAGATTGGAAGCACAATCGAGGGTGCAGCCCCGATAGTATCAGATGTAGGGGTCTCTGAGCCTTCTCCTGAGCCTATCAAAACCAAGGAAGAACCAACTGAGGTCAGCGAGGAAGCAGAAGCAGAAGATGACATCCCGTCGGAAGAGGTGGAGGAGGAGGGGGGAAGTCCCGAACCGGAACCAGTGAAACCACAATCCCCCTTATTCGAATCAGAAGGCGCCCTCTTCGGAATTAGGTTGGAGCCTAGCATGATGTATAACCTCAGAGAGATGATATCGACAAACAAAGCCGTAGATTTCAGCAAGTGGTCTCCAGTACTGGCGATCAGCTCCAATGGATCAATAGTCCTGAACTGGGAGAAATCCTCAGAGGAGGAGTGAGCCGACTAATTCACTCTTCTTCAGACTCGCCGATCTTTCGAACATTGATCGCGTTCGGGCCCTTGTCACTGTCCCCAATTTCGAACTCCACAATGTCTCCTTCGCTGATCCTCCCGTCTACCTCAGTAGTGTGGACGAAGAGGTCATCTCCCTCATCGCGTCCAATGAACCCATATCCTTTCACGTAGTTGAACCACTTCACAGTTCCCGTCTCCATGGGTAGTGCTCGAAAAACAGGTTATTGAACTAGACTGCTCCAAGAGGTGCGAGTCGCTAGAACACGTCATCTTCGTCATCCGAATCGTCGAATGATATCATTCCGCTGGATTTCCCCGTCTTCCCCTTCNCTGGAGTCTTCTTGACTGCCTCCTTCTTGGGTTTTTCTTCCACCTCTCCGGTTAGCTGAGACTTACGGGCGGCCGCAGCCTCCTCCTCCCTCCTCTTCAATTCCTCAGGGTCTATACCCTGCTGTGCAGCGAGCTTGGCCCTCCGCTCGTCACGGGCCTTGATCTCAAGGAGCCTCTGCCGGGCTTTGTCGTAGTGCTGAAGCATGTACATTGCATCGTGCTCGAGTAGAGGCGAGTCCGAGATTATCGTGATGTCCATCCAATCCCCCTCCTCGGCGAGGTACTCGGCGAAGGGCTCGAACTTCAGGTCGGACTTCTTAATCTGCGTGTAGTGGAGTGCGTTACCCATCCTGTGCTCGACTCCCGCAAAGTGGCAGTAGAACG
>FUFK010067605.1_pt1 | contig 16598 bp, 14 predicted proteins | sample 1021851 | NCBI WGS metagenome assembly FUFK01 (sample SAMEA51879418, study PRJEB19060) | metagenome | reverse complement strand
CTTCTTTAGATTCAAATATTAGATATGCCATGTCTTTTAATAAATGTTATAGTGAGTGTTTATGTTAGATTCGATGCCTGTCTTATTAGAGCTTTGATCGGAATCGTACCAAATCCATTCGGAGAACTTACCTTGGAAGTTGAAGTTACTGTCAGTGAACGTAGCATAACTACCCATTTGTAACTGCTCCCAATCCGCTGTGTCTGCGTCCTGATGATGGACTAATTTTCTTCCATTAAGAGCAGTATGAACAGCGTCTCTTGTGATTGATCCAGATGAACCGATTAGAGTTCCATTAGCATAAAGTTTTGCGTCACCTCCTCCATAATCTGCAATTAAAGTAGTGTTTGTTGAGCCGTCTTGAGAAACAAAGCCGTGATCGCCAACTGTTGCGTAGTTGGCAGGATACATATAGATGTCATCACTGGTGTCAACAACAAACCAAGCATCAAGATGAGCAGCTTGTATTTTGCCCTCCATTAACATATTAGAAGCTGTAACGTGTTCCCAAGCAGGATGATTACCTGACTTTATTAAGTCTCCACCGCTAACAAGCTGAGGCTGATTAGCAGCAGTCGCTTGAAGGGCATGGCAGTTGTTTCCTGTCTGNTCGTATAGAGTTGTGACGAAGCCAGAGACTCCTAGCTTTTTGATTTTGATATTGTCTATNAGAAATACNCCATCACCATCTGTACCCTTGAATGAAAAGAACAAACGATTACGATGACTAGCGGTTGNNNTTANNNCAGTAATTGTGTTTTCAAATNAATGCGATTGGGAACCTGATAAAACAACATCATCTGAGGATTGGTTAGTATCTAAAAATCCTTTATCCCCTTCGGCTCCATCAGCAAATCCAAGTCCTATTAATCTAACAGTTCCACTAATTAGTTTTGTATCNAANGTAACNCTNTATTTTGTACCAATCTCAGCGTCTTCAGACATACTGGCATTTTCTTGAGTAACTATTCTAGGATATGAATNATTGTTTCCTCCTGTAATAGCAACTTTGAGTGATTGAGTTCCACTAATTGGATTTGTTGTCTCAGCCGACAATACAGCATCGCCTATGGTTGAATTTCCTGATTTGTAAAAATAGTCGGTAACAGTCACACCTCCTTCAAAGTCTATATCCATCAAGCCTACATCAAAGTGATTCATCATATTCTGCTCGATGGGGAACCGCTTGGTATCCATGTCAGCAGGGAATAGAACTACCTCAGAATACTTACCAGTCCAAGGTACACTTCCATTAGGGTCACCAAGAAAACAAGCTGTAGCAAAACCTACTGTATTAGTTGTAGAAGATATTTTTGTATTACCATTAAATCTCATGTTCCAATCGTTAGTCTTAGACTTTATTGAAACTAAATGAGGCTTAGTATAATCTTCTGGCGTTGTTCCAGTAGACCTACGAACAGTTGATCCGAATGAGTGAAAAAGTGTACCAGTACTATGTGGATGGTGCGAGTTATCTCCAGTAGATCCAAATTCCCAAAGACGTCCAATTCCTTGCGTTGTTCCTCCGTCTGGGGGATCATACTTAGAACTTAGGATTGAAAATATATGACCTACTCCCATGCCACTAAGATCACCTAATTCTAAGAATTGAGTTCCTGTAAACTGAACACACGCTTTTCCGTTGTCAGTGCAAAGCTCTGAGCCTAGTACTATGAAAGGTTGGTCGTTAGCTGTGTCCTGAGTAGCATCCTCACCTCCTGCTTGGTNATACCANTTNACNACNNNAACATNGCCAGTAAGGGCTGTNNNANTNGTCTTCTGGTAGTCCTTGAGGGAGTTGGTGTTTACTTGTGCGCCCCAAAGATAAACTTCAGCAGTATCAGGGACATTGCTAATCCCATATCCATCTCTTAGTCCAATTTGAAAACTACCTCCTGTGTCGGTATGCGAGATACGAGTCCACTCAGTTGTTGTATCAACCCCTATCCATGTAGATGAATTTCGTATAACAACTCTTTGCGGAGAGTCTGATCTTATATAAACAGAAGCTACATTAGCTTGGCTTGTAAAAGTTTCACTAATAACGCTTAGGTCTGAAGCACTTGAACCGCTTCCCTTATTAAAAGTAACCCTCGTTGCTCCTGTGCCTCCGTTTGGATCTGTTTGTCCAGTAACAAAAACAGCATTACTTCCTGTGCCTCCAGAGGAATTAGCCCACTGACTAAAATCTTCAGAATATTCTAACAAATTCTCTTTTCCACTGAACTCTCCGAGAGTAGTCGCAGTTGTGTTCGAGCCATCGTCGGATATTACTGGAGTCTGGGCGTAGGTCTGAAGTTCTGGGTCGTATTCGAGGACACTTACGTTGTCTACAAGCACGTTAGCTGCTCCTGATCTTTTAATGTAATAACTACTTCCACTACTTGTCGATGTAGCTACAAAAGTTTGAGATATACTTCCGCTACTTGTATAAGTCACCTCTGTTCCTGCTGCGTTCTGAGTTGCTCCAATAGCTACCCCTCCAGACGTCACTGTAAGGTCAGCCGTAATGACATATTTCTTTCCTGCGGTAACTGGAGAATCTTGGTATATTTGAGTGAAAACTGAGTCAGGTGAATTAATTCTAATTGCTCCATTTTCAACAGATACAAGGCTTGAGTCTCCTCCTGCTACCCAACTTGCTAAACCATTGTCAAAACCTCCGTCAGTAATCTTCTCAGTTCCAGTGGATGAATATTGTGTTTCCTCAAGCTGCGCTGATCTTATAAAGATTGATTTATTAGAATTAGGGTAAAGAGCTATACCAGTAGACGCTGTCGAGGGCTGAGAAGCTAATGTGATTGCTAATCTATACCAGTTTCCTTCCTTTACTGCGGAGTGTGCAAGAACGCCTGAGTCTATTTCGGAAAACTGTTCCGTTGAAAAAGTAAACTTAGCATCTTTACTTGTCGGACTGCCAAATCTAAGTTTCACATAGTCAGAAGTGTCTTGTTTAACATAAGCCGAAAAGGTGTAACTCTTGGAAGCCGTTAAACTTACATTTAAGTAAACTCCTGTTACACCAGAACCGCTAGTCACCTTCCAACACTGAAAACCATCTTCCACTGCTTTTGCTCTAGAGTCTCCATTTAAAGTCCATTGACCAAAGTCCTCACTGTATGCAAGAAGGTTCTGACTTGTATTTGTAACAGGACTACTCAGGCTTATCTCATNGTNGTCATCGAAGCCTACCTCGACNTCNACATTCCCTTGGTTCCTGCAACGCATTGCCTTTCCAGTGTAGCTCGAATTGATCTTACGAGTGCTAGAAGCCAGTTNCTATTGGGTTGACCTCTTTGACTGAGATGTTGTCGATTGAAAATGTTGTACCACTAGTGCTTCCATAAAATGCCAACGTAGTCTGGTCGGAAGTCATCGTAAAAGTTTCAGTGTGATGACCTATGTTTCGTGTTGCATAAGCTCTTCCGTCATAACTATACGATCCTGCTGAGTTTCCCAACCAGATGTAAGGTGTAGTTCCTGCAACCACTTCAAATGTTAAAGTGTATGTCTTACCTTTTTTTAGTGCTACTGTTGTATTCATGCTACCAACAGCAGTATCATCCCAAGTAGCTACTCCATTTGCTATCGACCAAGTAGAACCAAAAGTCCAACCTGTATTTGAATCAAACCCTCCATTAGTCACTAACTCATCAGCTTCGACGCTTACATCGAGTGGCATCGTGGTTTGGTCGGCACTTCTAAAGTCCTTTTCCAAGTCACCATTTGATACTTGGGCAGCCGTATAGCTCGACTCTGCGGAGTCATAAGAACGCCTGACGGATACGACCTTTTGCTTATCAAAGTCTGTTAACGCNCTTAGTGAGTGAGCAGCTTTCGCCCCNTTNAATTTNTGNAGNAGCTTGTCGGTGTCTGTGAGCTTCTGTACAGCACTATCGCTTTTGCGTTTGTTATAGTAACGGAATCTGCGTATCCATCCACCAATCTGATGAGTTCCTGCTGATATGCCCCCCAAATATATTTTATTTACCCCTGTTGGTAAAGTCACGCCTGTATCAACCTGTCCAACCGCTCCATCTTGAAAAGACTTATGGTCATTAGTTTTATAAACTTGAGCTACTCTAGCAACTTCTCCAGATTCTAGTAAAGTGTCAGAGGCTTTCAATACCCCCTGCGAAACATTTCCAGTTTTTACATCTGTATAAACTTGAAAGTAAGTACCGCTAATAAGCATATCATAACGATCACCTACACTGTTTCCACTTGCATAATATATTCTATTGGTATCCGTATCCTTCCAACCCTTTGGCAACTGTAGGTCTACTACAAATGTACCCTCAGTGTCCTTAAAGAATCTACTAAACGCTGTACCAGAAACACTCGCTATGTCGGCACTACGACTTGCAGTAGCTCCGTAGGTTGGTATGAGCGATGTTGGGAAGGAACCCTGCTCCATTTGCGCTCCGAAGATATACAAATAATCGCCACTCGAAGTATTTGAGTTTGTAGTGAATCCTCGAAGAAAAAAAGTATCCGATCCAGATGCAGCAATATTTCCTGACACTCCAATGCGATACCACCCATTACCGCAATCTTGAACAAAAGTGTTACTGGCTCCTGATGTCTGTATGACTTGCCCTGTATCAAGGTTAAAGTCCAAAGTTCTACCTGCTGTCCCCTCATCATTAAAACCAACACGTATATCTGAAGCGGTTCCTTTTTTCACGTAAACACTAAAAGTGTGTTCCCCTGCTGTAGAACTAAATGCGTCATGTATTTTTGCTCCCGAATCACTTGCATTAAGCGTAAGTTTATAAGCACCTGTTCCTCCGCTTGGGTCTGTCTCACCACTAGTGGCTATCGTTGAATTTGATTTAATCCAATCACTGTGAGAAAAGTCTTGTGAGTAAGGAACGTAGTTCGTCCTCGCCTCTTCAATCAAAAGTCCCTTGNNNTTNNNNTNNTNNTCNNANTCNAANCGNTCTTTATNGACTGCACTACCAGATCCAGTAGAAATGTAATCGTTGGCTGCATCACTAGAAGAGAAGCTCATCTCTATCTGAGGGTGCCAAAAGTAAAAGTCTAAATCACCCCCTGAGTAAATGTGTATACCTCCACCTCCGTTTGTGTGAACTTTATGAGAATTAACAACAGTAACCGCAGTATGACTTGCAGTAATACGCTCCCATCCAGTTCCAATTTTAGATAAATCAACATTCCATTGCCCTGCTCCTGCTGTTTGGGGGTTGTTAATATATAATGTACCAGTGCTTGTTACCTTTTTAATGTAAAATGAGACAACATACGGAGCGTTGGCAGGTAGACCTAATACGTTTTGATAAACATCTCCTAGTCCTGCACCAATCACCCCATCAAAAAGATAAGCTGTCGTGCCTCCGTCGGGATCGCTTTGTCCTGCTGTTACAGAAACAGATCCTCGTTGAGTCCAGTCATTGACAATGTCTTCAGAACTTGTAAGGACGTTGTTCGGAGCAAACTTAATGTACCCATCTGAACCAGTTTGGGTAGCTCCCGAAGCCCTGCTGAAAGTTATATCGTCATCGAGTATTCCTTTCTCAGCAAAGTTGTAGTCTATGGCTAGAACATTCTCACCGAAGATTGGTCTTGCTACTTCTCTCGAAAGAGGTTCCGTACCTGCCGAGGTTATCGTGTTGTCTTTGGTTGCTATGATGCGTCTAGCCATTACTGCTTATACGGGTGCGATTACTACGTCGATGCTGTTTGCTGTTGCGTTGTTTCCTGCAATGATTAATTGGATATCGGATTGTGAAGTTGTAAATACACATCCGCCCGGACCTGTAAGTACTGCGTCATCTCCAATATCTACATAGTTTGCTCCAACTTTGTGTTGCAAAGTAAGAGTGCAGCCAGAAGCCGGAATTGCCCCAGATGCGAGGAAACAATATGTGCCTCCTCTTAGTGGGTTAATCTTTGGAGTGGTTGATGCGTTAAGTACGCCATTACCATTGCCGTCCAAAGCACCAGAGCTTGCAATGTTTATATTAGTTACGTCCATTTTGTTTTATTTTTCCTGTAGTTAAAAATTAGTAATTTACGTTTGCTCCTGATCCTCCTTGTGGAGTTGAAACAGAAGCTCTTCGAATTGTTAAAGCACTCGCGCCTCTACGTTTTTTCATGCGCCTTGATTTATCCGCTTTGTTGATGACTTCGTCTGCTGTCTCTGTAGGAGGCGGAGGAGGTAAGGGGGCTGCTTGCGGTTCGGGCATTTTAGGGCGTGATAAGCACATAATTTATTATTCTTTTGTTAATATGTTTTCGTTTTGTTCTGCGAGTTTTGCTCGAAGGAAGTTAATGATATTACGTTGACCAAAGTAATAATCCATGTCTCGAAGTTCATCTGTTGGTCCAAATTCTTTTGGAGGGAAGATGTCGTCCAATGTTTTAACGAGATCGTTCGAGACTAGAGGAAAAGGTTTATCCATCTTTCGGTCAATACTTCTTCTTTATTTTAAGCTTGCCTCGCTTCTTTGCGGTCTTCTTAGCTTCTTTAAAATTCTTGGCTGTTGGTGCGCCTTTGCTTCCGGGCTTTCTCATTTTTTCTCCGCTTCCTCCTTTGATGCGTTTACGTTTGGCATGGATATTTGCATATAATCCTTTTTTCATAATAGTGTTAACAATCCCACTTTCTTAGAGCGAGAGCTTTTCTAGTTGGTCTACCTTTTTTGTCCTTCATTGGACCTTTTACTCCTCCCATTCTTGCACAAAAAGATCTTCTCCTAGCTGCTGCCTTTGGACTTTTTTTAGCTTGCTTGGCAGATACCGGGGGTTTAAGATTACTCCCCTGCGCTTTAGCTGCTCTTCGACCTGCTGCGTTCAAGCCTCCCGAGGGCGATTTATGCTTGCTAGTAAGTTTAATTCTTTTACGTGCCATAAATAGATAAAGTTTAAATTTTTATCTATATGTCAAAAATCAAATATCCCTTAATTCACTAGGCAATTTTCCCTCGGTAATCCATTTGTCGGTTTGCTGTAAACACATAGCATTCCAGATGACTGCTCCGAGGTGATCTTCCTTTTCACAACCATCGAGATAATCCCAAAGATGTCGATTGATCGAGTCTACATAACGACTTAGCGGTTGTCCTTTTTTCCAATTATCTCTGCCGTATTTAACTGCGCCATCCTCGAACCTTTTTGCAACCGAGCGCAAAGCAGAAACAGGTATCAACGAGGGTATTCCTTTGCCTTCGCAAGCATCTCGAACGCTTCCTGTCTGAAATTCTGATCGTTTACCGCTATCAGGTAAGGGTTTTCTTTCTACAACTTCGGCTTCCATAGTCTAATTTCTCCTTCTTTCTTATTATATTCTTCGCTTTTTCTTAGAATGTACGAGAGACGAGCATTCATTAATGCGTCTTCTTCCGTCTGATCTTTACTCTCGTAAGCCTCGACAACTGTCTGCCAAGTAGCTCCATGTTTATCGAGCAGCTTCATTGCCGTTTTAGGACCAATACCTTTTGCTCCCGAGAACCCATCAGTAATATCTCCTGATAGAGTTTGTACGAGATGATTGTAGTTGGCTTCTTCTTCAGTCATAAAACTTGTCTCGTTTGTTAAGAAGTTGAACCACTCGCACTCGGGCAATGTTGCAAAGTCCTTATCTGCGCTGACTGCAACTTTGTCTTTTGTGTAGGAGCAAGTGATACCTATCACATCGTCAGCCTCGAGATTGTTCCAACGTATTCCGTTGTAGTTCTCGAGCATCCATTCGGTAATTGCTTTTAGTCCGAGAGGTTTTCTTTTTGTTTTTCGATTAGCTTTGTAATCTGGAAAGATGTTGTAACGAAAGTTACGAGAGTCCGATACGACTACCATGTACTCCTCGCATTTTGTAAGGTCCACAATGCTATCGATAGTTTCGTCAATAATAACTTTCATGTCGGCTTCACAACTATGCAAAGTCCAAATGTCATCTTCCCATTTAACTTCTTGTTCGGAAGCGAAAGCTGATCGATAGACTATCATGTCTCCGTCAATAATTGCTGTTCTTTTATCACTCATAATTCTTAATGTGTTTCTGCCCAATTCTTTCCAATATTATATTCACCATCGAGAGGACATTTAATCCCGAGAGTCTTTCCTGCGTTCTCGATAGCAGTTACAAAATCTCTACCTAGATCTTTAGAGTGTTCCTCGAGGCACGAGAGTTGTACTTCGTCGTGTACGTTTGCGTGAAGTTCGTAAGGGTGACGAGCAATCTTAACAAACTCGATAAGTGCTTGCTTCATTACAATACTCGCAGCGTTCTGTAACAAAGAGTTAAGTGCTTTGTAGTCCTGTCTNATTTTTAAAACACGACCATCGATACCAANGATATGTCGATTTGTTTTTACTGACTTGTCGATGTCAGCTAAAAGTTTTTTGAATGCAGGCATCTTCTTCAAGAAGGTTTGTCTAAGTCTTTTTCCTTCTGATGTACTTCCTCCCACACTCTCGCCTAGCTTTGTGTTTCCACATCCATAGAGATAAGCGTAAAGGAATGTCTTAGCTTCTGGTCTCGAGATTCCAAGATTGTCAGCGTTGACTTGATGTATATCTCCTTCGAGTAGTTCTCGAGTAAACTTTCCACTGTCGTACTTGTATAAGAAATGAGCAAGCATACGTGCCTCGATAGAGGAAGCATCTATACCACATAAAACTTTACCCTTCGGTGCTGTAAACAAAGCTCGACATTCAGTTCCGTATTCTACTCGAGGGGCAGGAACTTGTGAAATGTTAGGAGCATAATGAGTGCATCGAGATGTGATCGTGCCTACAGTTGAAACGCTTCCATGTATCCTTCCTTCTGGGGTAACACAAGAAAGCCAAGCGTACTTACCATCGAGAAGTTGGCTTAATCTTTTCTGTACCATGAGGTACTCGAGCAACTTCAAAGACTCTTCGCTGTTTATCTTGCTAAGAACTTCTTCATCTATGATGACATTACCATTGCCTGTAAACTTTGTAGGCTTCCATCCTTGCTCCTGTAACCTCTCAGCTATCTGAGTTCTACTTCCGGGATTGAACAAAACTTCTTTCTCTTTGTTCCCCATCTTCTCCGCCACATTCGCAATGCTTTGTTTTAGTCCTGCTCTTTTCAACTCCTCCCGAAGCTGTACCTTTGTCTTTGCGGTGTATTCAAAACCTTCCACCTCAACCTTCCATCCCTTTGCCGTTTTCATCTTCTCGATCTTAGGAGGAAAAACTTTTTGTAACTCGTTTTCTATCTCTACTCTTCTAACCATCAAGTCTCGAGCAAGTTTCTCGGCTGCTTCAACATCAAAAGGAAACCCATTCATCTCTTGTACTCGAATAATCTTAGCAAACTCGTGTTCCATTATTAGGGCTTTCGAGGAACGCTCTTGCTTCATTAAATAGTTATAAAGATCAAAAGTAACTCGAACATCTTGGTTGCAATACTTCTGCATCTCAGGTGTAAACTTTTCCCAAGCGTCTTCGTTTTCTCCGTAGTCTCCTTTCCAATTACCAAGACGAACTCCCCAAGCCTTGAGAGACTGCGAGCCTTTTAAATGTTTCCAACTTTTCTTGCTGTCGTCAGAGTCTTTTATGTCAGGGCATATAACTTGTGCCATCAATTTTGTATCGATAACTTTAGGTATTCTAATTCCGTAAAGCTTGTACAAAGCCGGAACATCAAAACCAATCCCATTATGAAAGACAACGTACTCGGCTTGCTTGAGCATCTCGAGACCTTCTCGAATATTATCTTTCATCGAGTTGAACTCAAATAGCTCTTTAGTTTCTGCGTTTAAAATTGACATACAATGTAGCTCGTCTACTCCCTCGAGAGTTGCCCATTGTTGAATGTCGTTTCGACTAGATACTGCTGTAGTCTCTATGTCCGATATAAGTAGGTTGTATTTTTTCATTAGTCTATAGAACTGAAGTCCCCTTCGTAGTTAGTTTCGTTAAGTATGCCTTGTTTGGTGTCGTATTCTAAAAATGTTGCTATGCCTGTCTGCCCCGAGAACCTATTCTTCAAAACAGTTACAGTCGTTGTATGTTTATCTTCACCCTGCAAGTTGCGACTGAGGCTTATCACCATATCCGCAAGTTGACTGAGGCTTTGACTTCCTCTCAAAGAAGACAATGTAGGAGCAAGCCCATCTTCGTAACCTCGATTACCCTCGGGTCTTTTCAAATGACTAACAAGTAATAAAGCGACGTTAGCTTCCTCGACAAGTGCGCGAAGTTTAGTCATCAAAACATCAATAGCTTTTCTCTCGTTTCCCATCTCTGCTTCCGGCATTCCCGAAACAACAATCGAGATATGATCGAGAACTATATGAGTTACCCCTTCAGCTTTTATCATGTAACGAACGTGCGAAAGAAGTTCTTCAGTATCGAGAGATCCCCAATGATCGTAAACAAAAAATCTTCCAGAACCTATAGTCGCATCGAAACCTTTTCTGTATTCCTCGTCCACTTCAAAAGGTTCGAGATGTAAAAGTTTTTTTATCTCAATACCGAGAATACCTTGCGATGATCTTTCAACATTTTCCTCGAGCGCAATGTAACCAACTTTCTCGTCTGTGGTTTTTAATAAGTGATGAGCGATCTGTCTGCATACCTGAGACTTTCCAACTCCGCTACCTGCACAAAACAAACTGATCTCTCCTTTACGAATGCCTCGAGTAAGATTGTTAAGTCCATCGAAAGGATAAGGAATACTATCATTGTTAGGATTAGGTCTTGAAATTCTCTCGAACAAATCTGCACCATTTATAATACTTGAGGGTGACCATTTCTTAGCGGTCCATATAGCATCAATAACTTCTTTACCTTTGCCTTTAAGAAGCATTTCGTTAGCATCCTTTTCAGACAATCGAGCAACATAGGTTTTACCGGGAGGCATAATACAAGCAGCTTCTTCAACCGCCTTGCGTCCATGCTCATCCTCGTCGAACATTAAAATCACTTTCTCGAACTTATCGAGCCACTTTAAATTCTTTTGAAACACTCGTTTAGTCGTACCNACTCCATTAGGCAGACTGCATACAGGATATTTGTTGCCTTGTAGTTGTGACACTGTTAGGCAATCTATCTCACCTTCTGTGCAAACGAGCATCCTACCACCATTAATAAAAAGATTCTGACCAAAAAAGCGACCAGTGATATCTCCGTTAGTAGAAAACTTCTTGTCTTTACTGCGTATCTTTTGTCCTATTATGTTACCGCTATCGTCTCGGAAGTTTGCTATGTGTACCTCGTTTCCAAACGTATCGTCTCCAATGTAGTACGAGTACTTTTTACAGACATCGACGTGCAGTCCTCGATCTGCAATAGGTTCAAAGGTTCCTCTATGTCCTGTTGAAAATTTTGTATAGGTAGTCTTTTTAGGGGCAGGTTTTCCCTCGGAATTGTAAGGATCATTCTGTATATGATTTTTGCAAGAATAACAAAATGAGTNACCATCGTCGTAGTAAGCTTTACCATCAGACGATCCACAAACATCACAAGGTTCATTAGTTTTTATTGTTTTGACAGCCATTCGTTAGGTATTTTTTTATGACACCACATAAAGCCGTATTGATCGCACCATTTGGCATACGTCGTGTCGCTGTTTTTGTTTAATCTTTGATACGCATTCATAAATAAGAACCTAATATCGTGATCTGTTTGTTGTTTAATTAATATGTGTTTCGTGCGATCCTGAGATCTAAAGTAACCTTTTGCTTCGATGATAACTCCGTTAGGAAATATAAAATCTGGAGTGTAAACAGCGAGCTTCGTGTACTTAATTCTCAGTGTCTCGTATTCGAAATCCACCCCCTCCGATTTNAGGGAGAGGGCGGTGTTTTTTTCGAACTGCGACCTAAAACGGAACTTTTTGTTCTGAACCCTTTTCTTTGCTTTCTTCATTGTCTTCGTCAAACTCAAAAGATTCACTAACAAAACCACCATCAACTTTACCAAAGCCCATTGAATCCGCACTCGCGTTGTCTGTAGCTGTGTATTCGTAAAGCTCAATGATTTGTGCTGCTCGTAAACGCAAGGTATATCCAAACCCTATTGCCGGGACATACCAAGGCGAGAACTCAACAGAAAGTTTTAACTTACTTCCGCTTCCTATATTTGTTCCTCCTCCTACTTTGTTTCCNTCGCTATCAAACACTCCTACAGTAAAACTAATCTCCCCTTTCGAGGTGTTCTTCTTTGCAGGTTGCTTTGCATATATCTCATACTTACCCTCGTCAGTTACTCGACAAGGCAAGCTTTCCATTCGCTTGAGTTTCTGCTTTCCTTGTTTTGCAAGTTCAGCTTGGTATGCTTTCTCCGCAAGTTCTCCAACTCTTGCAGAAAACTCTTCGTAGTCCTCCTGCGAGACGTGCAACTTACATGAGTACATTCCGTTCTCATCGAATTTATATGATGGCTCACTAACTTGAGGATAATAAGCCGTACCTATTGGTGTTACTAATTTTATCATTTGTTTTCTCTTTGTATTATTTTATATGTTTAGTTTTTCCTTTCTAGGAAAAGAAGTACGGACTGTCTCGAATAAGCGAGATGTCGGCTGAACCATAAGTAGGCGGTTCGGGAAATTCTAAGTCTGGGTTTTGCTCCTTAATTTGATCGAGCCAATTTCTTAAATAATCTTCAGTAAATATTTCTTCAGCAACTTCTCGAATAACTTTCGCAAGTATGTCAGTGTTTTTACAATGAGTTCCATAACTGTCGTGAATCATAGAAAAATCATAGATGCCTCGATCGTTGGCAGCGTTAACAACAAGATGAAGCATTGCCGAGTCTAACGAATGCACAAGGTTAGGGGCTACTCCCATCGATTGCTTTGACGGACTTATGTCTTCTGTGTCTTCTCTAAATCTAACCCATAAAGCTTCCCCGGTTATGTATGTAGCAACTCGAGATTCCTTTATCTTTCGATAGTCCTGTTTAACGACAAACCCTGATGGCGTAGCCCACAAAAGAGGACGTTGGTGATTGCTCAAAACTCTTGAAACATCTTGCAGCCAAGCCATGCACTTTTTAGGTAAGTCGATAACTTCCTCAATAGCTTGCCAAACAATGTTAGCTAAGTAATGGACCGCAGCATAATATTCTTTGTCGCAAAAAGGCGAGGGACATTTATCAGCATGAATCTTATCCTCGAACCAATCGAGTATGTATTGTCTATTCGAGTATCTAGTAAGACCATACGAGATACACATCACTGGACGCTTTGTTGTTTTTCGATTAATACCATAGTCGAGCCAAGATTGTGCAAAGGCGTGATGTTTACGNGCATCCTCTTTCATCAAAGCTTCTGCACGATACGCAACAGTTTGGTAAATATCCGCCACTCCGTCAGTCCTAATAACATTAGTCGCTTTGCATCCCATCTCACATCGAGTGAGCATTGATAAGATTTGCAAGCCGTTGTTCGTTGCATCCATATTAATAGGAAGCTTCGTTTTTAATCTTTGAAAACCACTCTCTGCAAATCGCTTCCACTCAAAACAAAACGCGATGAACTGCCAAGGGTTTTCACAATCAATCCAATCAGTGTAAGTCGTGGGATCTGTCGCAATGTTACAAATCATTTCAGTGTTGTCGTAACTCCACTGTTCTCTTTCCTCGAGAGAAACTTTATCGTTCCCCCAAGTGTTCGCTCCATGTATCGCCAACCATCGAGCTTGCTCTTTACCTCGAACTCTTTCTTCTCGATTGAATCTTAATATTCCTCGACAAATATCCGGTCCTTGTGTGTGCAAGAAAGGATTAATAGGATAACAACGTCCTCTAAAGTCTACGTTCTGAACAACAAAAAATCTCTCGCCTCTAAACTTCTCAGCAGTGTGTATAATCTTCGCGCATAACATTCGCTTCGATCGTGTTGATGCGTTTCTTCGATGCACTCCGCTTGCTATCTTAGCCCAATCATCTCGTACAACTTTGTTGCCATTAGCATCAATAGGAAAAGGAGGTTTAGGTTCATCAGTCTTACTCACCATCGTTTCACCAATCGGCACATCGTTGTCCCAAGCCCACAAAACCACATCAAAAACTTCGTCGTTAATTTCCCAAGGTGTACGCTGCAAAGTATTAACAGCCCTCATCGATTGCTCGAGGTGCTTTGTATTAAGATTCCTTAAAAATTCTTTGTCGGGCGTTTTAATAAAGGGAACTTTTGGAAGAGTTGTCCCTTCAGTCCGATAACCTCCCTCCCATACGTTCGTCCAATCATCAGGAGGTTCAATAACAGGCATCCAGTAAGGGTCCATAAGCGATCTACGATAATTAAAGTTCTCGATCCACTCGAGTGTCGATGGTGATGGGACAACAAATCGAGTGTGCTGCTTTCTTCCCTTTTCTCGAATGTAATTGTACTCGATAAGTCCAGTGGTTGCTCGAAGTAACTCGACTAACATAGTACCACAAGCAATTCGATCGCGCCTTGTCCAAGGTTCAAAGTCAGGGATGCCGTTTTTCTCTTCCTCGTGCCTCATCGATAATTGAATGTGCCGAAACTGAGAAGCTTTTGCTCGCCTCTTCGCACCTTTAATTATTCCTTCGCCCTTCTCGTTTGTTCTAACGAGGTGTACGCATCTCAATTCATTCTCGATCGCCTTGCCCACCGCATAAGCCATCGAAGTCATCGAGTGCTTCTGAGGAAACGTATCAAGAACAGTTTTAAAAGATATGAATGCTGTCTTGTTGGCATCGTAGTTAATAAGATCGACAGTCCATCTATTCTTCTTTGTCTTTTTACCGACAGTAATTTCTTTTATTGCTCGAGCAAACTCAGGAAGTAGTTCTCGTAGTAATCTTTGCCCGGCTTTCGTTCGTCCCATCTGCGAATGCTTTCGAGCAGACTCTACTTGTGCATTGTACCGCCCGAGACCTAACTCGAGCATCTCTTGGTTGAGCGCGTCTTGATCTAACATAATGATAAATAATTGTCAGCTAATTGTCAGTACGCAATAGCCTTTATAAGACTGCACTGACAATTTTTGAGGACAGATAAGGGTTAGAACTCTGCGGTTTTTTGATGATGACAATAGATTCGTTAGAACCTAAATCTGGCGTGTCTACCAATTTCACCACAGCCGCGTAACTCTTTAAACCCTTATCCATCCTAGCTTCTAGCTTACCTTTCCCCTGTAAGTTGTTTCAAGCGATTTGTCAGCAATATCAGACAAATTTGTCACCTTTTTGTCAGCACCCGAAGACGGATATTCTAGCGCGTTAAGACCACTAATAAAACTCTGGGGCGACAATCGAGCATACCGAAGGGTTTGAGCTATGTCTTTATGCCCCAACCACTCTTTTGTCAATAGTAGGTTGTTTGTCCTTTGTATTAGTCTCGAGCCACAAGTGTGCCGACAAACATAAAATAAAAAATCCTTATCACTCGAGCGTCCTAAAGCATCTCGAACCTTATCCCACGCTCTTCTGATTCGATCTTTGGTCCAATGCGCCCAAGGATAATCTTTTGATTGATGATGCTTTTCAACAGCCAACATCGCTCTTCGAGTTAATGGGATTGTTCTCTTTTCTCCGTTCTTTGTTTTTTGTAAATAAGCACAAGGTCCGAGTACCGGATCTTTCTTTATGTTTCTTCTATGCAAATAACGAGACTCGATAGGTCTCATTCCAGTATCAATTTGCCATACAAAAAAATCATAAAAGTAATCCATCCCGTTTTCCTCGAGGTAGGTTAATATCTCGATCTCCTCCTCGTCAGAAAAATAAACCATCCTCTCGTTGTTCACCTTAATCTTTGGAAAGACTGGTTTCTTCTCGAGTAACTCTCGTTCGACAGCAAAAGAAAACGCCTTAGACATCGTCGCAAGTTTAAGTTTAATCGTTGCCGGACTATTTCCCTTGTCCTTACAATGCAATACAAACTTATCGAGCTTGTCCGTCGTTATGTTTTTAATGAGGGTCTTAGGTCCAAAGAAATTCTCGATCTGATAACAATGGTTTCTTGCCGTTGCTTCGTTCGGTGTGTCCTTCCAGTGGCGGTTAATGACTTTGTCGAACAGTTCTTGCAGCGATAGAGGCTTAAAGGACTTTTCTTCTTTGTCTACAAGCTCCCCTCGAGACAAGGCAAGTCTTAAACTACCCTCCCAAGCGACCGCTTCTTCTTGTGTGTCAAATTGCTTTCTATATCTGACTCCATCTTTCATGAAATCAGCAAGGAATTTTGTTCCTGATTTACGAGTACTCATTTTTGTTAGGTCTTTCTAAATGTTAAGTTTTTATAATAATAATAACGAATTAAATAATTTCAAATAAAAAAAGAGAAGCACCAAATCAAAACTTGAAGAACTACCTAACAAACTCCAAGAAAAGAAAGAAATGATGCTTCTCAATTACTTAAATAATACAGGTTAATATTATGTCGATAGGCAGTTTAGTCAATGTCGTTTACTGAAAAAAATCGAAGTATCAATAAGATCACGAGGAACCAAAAGATCACTCCAAAAAACCAGATAGCTAAGGCGATCATGCGTCCATTTCAAAAGTAAACTTATTAATAAAGGGTAAAGCTAAATGCTTCATCCCGTCAGTTTTTAATATCTCTGAAATCTCCTTAACTACAATATGCGCTTGCGGAGCTTTCTTGCCAAAAACATTTCCGGCATTCT
>FUFK010077209.1_pt1 | contig 16606 bp, 15 predicted proteins | sample 1021851 | NCBI WGS metagenome assembly FUFK01 (sample SAMEA51879418, study PRJEB19060) | metagenome | reverse complement strand
CACAAATTTTATTGAAAAATGTAGTCTTTAAGTCTGGTGTATTTTCGTTTGAGGGTTACTAAACTAGTTTGATAATCAGCTTAAGTTTTTTAATATGGGTGGTGATCCATGTACCGTGGACCTGTGACCACGGACCCCGCAGGGTTGATGGATTGGCAAAGTAAGCGAAATGTGGTTTTGTTTTGGAAATTTTGTTTTAGTAAATTAATACAGTTTAAATATTTAGGGATTTGGTATTTCGTAATTAATATCCTTATCTAACATATCATTTTAATTTCACCTTTGGTGTTGCTATTATCGTTTGAAACATAATTTCACATAATGTACGCTAAAATTCGAGGCATTAGTTAAAGTGGAATTGGATGGGCGAAAAGAGACTTAACCGAAAAGTTACTGTTATTTTTGCCACTGATGTTGTTGGCTACAGCAAGCACGTAGAAGACAACGAGAGCCTAACAATAAAAACTTATAGCGTACGTGAGACCGTCCTCCTTAAGTTAATTGGAGATTTCCAGGGCCGTGTTTTTAACACAGGCGGTGACTCAGTGCTGGCAGAATTTTCTAGTGCTGTGGATGCTGTCGAATGTGCCGCCACATTCCAAATGCGAATGACAGAGACCAATAGTAAACCTGATACAGAGTGCCGCTTAGAATTTCGGGTAGGAATAAACATGGGCGATGTGATCCAAAAAAATGAAAATCTGCTCGGCGACGGAGTAAATATTGCTGCGAGACTCGAAGCATTTGCGCAGCATAGCGGTGTTTGCATCTCAAAATCAGTATACGATCTCGTAGCCACAAAAACTGATTTTACCTTCAATGATCTTGGTATTCAGAGAGTAAAGGATAACAAATTTCATGCATTTGATCTGGTTCTTCCACACACAAATAAGAGAGTTCCCTCGAATGCTGCTCGAAAAAAAACGCCTATGTTATTGGCTTTTGCCTTTTTGGTTTTTGGTATCATTGTAAGTGCTACTTTTTTGATGCCGAAAAATGATTATTCTNNCGGTNGTTCAATAGATGCTGACAAGGTGCCCATTTCCTCTTTTCCAGTAGTCCTAGTAATGCCGCTTAGAACATCTGGTCTTTCCAAAGACCAGTCAGAGCTTGCAAAAGGTTTCACAGAAAGCATGATTACAACCCTAGCTAGCTATGATGGTGTTACTGTGCTCTCGAGCAGTACGAGCTACCACGCTCAAAAAAGTGAAATGTTGGATGAAGAAATAAAACGCGAATTCGGGGTGGACCATGTAATTAGAGGTTCAATGCAGATAATTGGGCAAAAAGGTAGGCTGAACCTTGAAATAACCGACATANATTTGGGTACNNTAACTGGAACTAAACAGAAGGATTTTNATATCANCNATATTTTTGAAGTCCAAGATCAATTAAGTTACGAAATCTTGCAGGAAATGCAAATCAATGTTGGGAATTCAGGGTCCGCGACAGCAAGTAAAATCCCATTCGANTCCATGGAAGATTATACGGCCTTTTTAAATTGGCGTATAGAGTGGCGGAAAGAAAACGAAGAGAGTTACTTTAAGTCTCTATCAATGCTGGAAGAGCTCGACCGCAAAAATCCCGAGCTTTCAATGTCGATCTGGTTTGCTTGGCAATTATTTAAAAAGACTGGNTTAGGTCTNAGCGCGGACCCGGAAGCAGACTCTTTGGAAATGTCAGAACTAATAAATAAAAGTTTTGCTAACCCAAACTCAGATCAATCCATGAATTACGCTGCAAGAGCTTTGATCGGCCTTAATCGCTTGCAGCGAAGTTGCGAGGACTCGATCAAAGATGCTGATAAGGCTTTAGAATATCCAACCACCGCAGATATCTTAATGATCACTGGCTACGTCTACAATGGTTGTGGNAAATTAGAAAAAGGAATTGCTGCAACGAGACGGGCTCTAAGACTCACCCCCAACGATAGTAGCTGGTTTATCACACGAAACTTAGTTCTAGCGTTGTTTATGAATCGACAATTTGAAGAAATAGCAGAGCTAGTGAATGCAAAAATAGATGCTACCGACATGCACCCCGATATTTTAATAATCTGGGCGTATCTCAAATTCAAAAATGGAGAAAAGAAAGAAGCAGAGGGTTATTGGGAAAGGGCCACAAATATCGGATTTGAACTAGANAAACGGAGATGGGTTAGCCAGTTACCCAAAGATTTGAAGAAAGATTTAGAAACTACGTTAACAACCGTTTCTAATTCGCTTTAATCTTTCAAAAGAGATCAAAACATTAAGTGTCATCAATTTAGTATATTTAGGTCTTAATTTTTATAATCTGTTATAACTTGAATTCCCAAGCAGCAGTCACCAATTAACAGGTAAAGCGGCAGATTAATTCTGATTATCAAACGGTGGTTCAACACTAGTGTCCTTCAACCCCAGGCATCCATCTTTGCAAACCGAAGGCAGGGCCGCGTGGCGCACAATCAAACGCGTTCTGCCGTTTATTTGGCCTTCGAACAATTATAAACTTCGGACTCGAGTGGTTCTAGCCTTGCTAGCGCTGGTTGCAGCGAAATGTTTCGCGATCCTCTCGCCTATTCTTCAGGCATGGGCTGTCGACGATCTGGCAGGTAGTAGATTGCCAGAGTTTGCGCTCGGTGCCATTGGTCTAACAATTGCCTATGGTATGGCGCGCATAGCTACAAACGGCTTTCAGCAAGCTCGCGACGCCCTTTTCGCCAAGGTAGCTCAACGCGCCCTGCGCCGCCTAGCGCTAGAGACCTTCCAACACATACACAGGCTGTCAATGAGCTTCCACATCACCCGTAAGACTGGCGGCCTTAGCCGAATCATTGAGCGTGGGGTAAAAGGCGTAGAATTCCTGCTTCGTTATCTGGTGTTTTCGATTGGACCTCTAGTTCTTGAACTGGTTCTAATCGGCGCTGCCATCTTNTGGAAACTCCAGGATTGGAGATACATAGGCATTATACTTGCTACAATCTCTGTTTATGTCTGGTTCACCTTTGCAATCACGGAGTGGCGCGTAAAGCTACGCCGCAAAATGAACGAGCAGGATACGGACGCTAATCAAAAGGCAATCGACAGTCTGCTGAATTTTGAAACAGTGAAGTATTTCGGTGCGGCGAGTCGTGAGGCAGCTCGCTATGACGAGGCTATGGCCGGATACGAGGCGGCGGCTCTCAAAACAAGCTACACGCTTACTTTTCTGAATTTTGGTCAGGCTGTCCTGATCACGGTCGGGCTCGTAGTCGTGATGTTGCTTGCCGCCATTGGTGTTCAGGCAGGCGAACTATCGATCGGCGATTTTGTTCTCGTGAATGCCTATATGATCCAAATTACCATGCCGTTGAACTTCCTTGGTACGGTTTATCGGGAAATTAGGCAGGCGTTGGTAGATATGCGGCAAATGTTTGACCTGCTAGATGAGCCGCCTGAGGTTCAGGATAGCCTGAGGGCATCGCAACTTCAAATTGCTCGGGGCAGTGTGCAGTTTAAAGAGGTCAGCTTTTCATATGATCAGAAGCGGCCTATCCTCAAGAATCTCAGTATTGACATTCCAGCCGGCCAGACCATCGCCATCGTAGGCCCATCAGGATCTGGCAAGTCGACAATAGGCCGGCTTCTGTTTCGATTTTATGACGTTAACGGGGGTGCGGTTTTTATTGACGGGCAGGATGTGCGGGATGTTACTCAGGACAGCCTNCATCGTTTTATTGGTGTTGTNCCACAGGACACAGTGCTATTCAATGACACCATTTATTACAATATCGCCTATGGGCGTGAATCTGCCACCCGCAACGAGGTAATCGAGGCCGCAAAGAATGCACAGATCCATGATTTTATTATGTTGTTGCCCGATAGATATGAGACACGTGTCGGCGAGCGTGGACTGAAACTGTCTGGCGGCGAAAAGCAGCGGGTTGGAATAGCAAGGACCCTGTTGAAGGATCCACCGATCCTGGTGCTGGATGAGGCTACCAGCGCACTTGACAGCGAAACGGAGCATGAAATTCAGGAAGCGCTTGAACGCGCCGGGCAAGGTAGAACCGTGATCACGATTGCCCACCGCTTATCTACCGTGCAGAAGGCTGACAGGATTCTAGTATTAGAAAAGGGTACAGTAGTAGAAACCGGCACGCATAACGAGCTGCTGGAGCAAAACGGTCGATATCTTGATCTTTGGACGCTACAAAGGTCAGAGCAGGCCGCCTAAGCGAACTCGAGAAGTAAAAAGTATCGTTTCTTTTGTAAAAGTATACCGGAGACCTTACCCACACCATAGCACACCAAACTCCTGTTCCCGAACATTAATCGTTGGGAAACAGTCACTTGGCACTCGGTCCTTGGACCTTGATACTTGGAAAATGGAGCGGGCGAAGGGATTCGAACCCTCGACCCCAACCTTGGCAAGGTTGTGCTCTACCACTGAGCTACGCCCGCGACATTTCAACTGTATANATCGGGANTTATAAACTTACAAGATAAATTTAGGCCGTNATATTTTATCTCTTATTGCTNTTTTTTATAACCTCAATAATTGCTTCGCTAANTGTATTTTGTGNNTCCTGTGTAAGATACGGGTGCATCGGAATTGATATTACAGATTGTGCAAGGTTTTCACTTACTTCAAGTCCATAATTTGCTCGGGGGTAATGTTCATAGGGTTTTTGTAAGTGCATTGGAATTGGATAATAAATTGCCGTAGGAATACCTTTTTGACCAAGTGAATCTTGTAAAAACACTCTATCAACTATCTTTGGTAACTTTATCGTATAGACAGCCCAACTACTTGTCATTTCAGGATAACAAATAGGGGTTTCAACCCAGCTTCTTAGAAGCTCATGATAATAGTTAGCTACAGCATTACGTTGTTGAAGTTCTTTATCAAAAACATCTAATTTTGCTAAAAGAATTGCAGCTTGTATTGTATCTAATCTTGCAGTCATGCCTAGGCGCACTGTTTGATATTTATTTGTACCTTGTCCATGAACACGGCATGAACGGGCGATTTCAGCAATTTCAAAATCATTCGTGAATAATGCGCCTCCATCTCCATAACAGCCAAGAGGCTTAGCAGGAAAAAAACTAGTACATGTTGCCTTTGCTAAGGTACCGGTTTTGGCTCCTTGAAATTCTGTTCCAAAGCTTTGTGCTGCATCATCTAAAACCCATAATCCATTTGCCTCGGCAAAAGAATTTATNTTATCCATCTGAGCTGGTTGTCCAAATAACCCAACAGACATTATGCCCACAACTTCAATAGCTGACTCAATCGCACTATCTAATGCATCTTGCAGTCTTGCTGGGTTAAGTGTGAACGTCTCTTCATCTACTTCTGCAAATATTGGAATTGCACCAAGAAGTGGCATTACCTCAGCGCTCGCAGTAAATGTAAAGCTAGGTACTATAACACCTTGTCCAGGTTTGAGTTGAAGTCCCATTAACGCCAACAACAAAGCATCAGTTCCTGAACCGCAACTTATAACGTACTCGGCGTCAATACGCTTAGAAAGAGCAGATTCAAGCTCTTCAATCTCTGGGCCCATAATGTATTTACCATGTTCNAGNACATTTTTGATCCTGGNATCAATCTCAGAACGTATTTTTTGNTGTTGAGATGTNAGNTCAATAAAGGGAATATTCATAATATCTCACTATCTATTTGTGACTTCATCTCTGATAAAATTTGCTGNACTTTTANACCTTCCTCTATGTCNGTNATCGCNGGCTTGCCATTTTTACAAACTTCAATNAATGCANTTATNTCATTTTTTAANGGCTCACCANTGCAAAAAGGGAGNTATTCTGGNTCAGCTCTGTCTACNTTGATAGNATCCCCCTCAATAATTATTGAGTCTTTAAAAAAAGTTAATTTTTGCTGTGAAGGTTTTGTGTCGTCAAATATAATTGAACCTAAACTTCCCGTTACAACTAGCCTATGTTCTTTGTAAGGAGAATACCAACTAGAATGCATAATTGCTGTCACACCGTTAGGAAACTTTAAACTTGTAAAAATAATATCTCCATCAGAATGTTCCACATGAGTTGCGTTTCGGCAGTTAATAGATGTCGGAACTTCTCTCACTATACCAAGAATTTGAGATATATCATGGGGGCATAAATCAAAGAGCGCAGATTCAGATTTTTTTATACGACCCATAGCAAGACGAGTTGCTTGAATATGCTGTAATTCACCTATAAATCCATCATTAACAAAATTTTTTAATTCTACGTAGGCAGGATGATATTGTAGTAAATGTCCTACCATAACTTGTTTGTTTGTGTTAATTGCACATTGTTTTATTGAAAGAGCAGAACTCATAGATAGTGCCAATGGTTTTTCAACATAAACATGCTTTCGTGCATTGAGTACTTCACAAGCGAGTTTTTCGTGTGTATTAGCATTAGTTGCGATAATTACACCATTCAAGGTATTATCATTTAGAATTTGATCGAAAGAAAAGGCTGGACAGGAAAACTTTTGTGAGAAGGAGATAGCACGGTCTCGGTGTGAATCACAAACGCACGCCAAAACGCCTAATTCTGATGCGTTTCGCGCAATATTTTCACCCCATATACCGCACCCTATTACAGCAATATTAACTTTCAAACCTTTGGCCTCAAATCAAGTGATCATAGTTAAAAAAAATTTATTTTGCTCATAACTAAAGCAACGATATGGGTCAATCGTTGCTTTTTGTAACCATCACTGTGATATAGTGATTTATAAAAGAAAAGTACTTATTTTGTACTGGAAATCTTATGCATGATTATACATATATTTATAGTGATAAAAACTGTTTTTCAATTTTTTTGGATTTGGAATGATAGAAGAATTTATACCAGATGCATCATCTTTGTTCCAGGAGAGTCTTCCAATTCACCCTGATACTGTTATTTCTCAGCTGAAAAACTTGAAAATAACGATAGAGCAGTTCAAACATCCTGCTTTAAAAACAGTTAGTGACTCAAAATTATATAGACATAATATGCTTACAAAGAATGAGGGAGGTGGACATATTAAAAACCTCTATCTACGAGATCATAAGAAAAATAATTATTTAGTTGTAGTACAAGAAGATAAAAACATTGATTTGAAAGAGTTAGGGATTTTAATCAAATCTGGCAGGTTATCTTTTGGCAGCGCAGTTAGGCTTTTTGAGAATCTGGGAGTAAGACCTGGTGCAGTAACACCATTATCCATGGTTACAGGTGTTCAAAATGGAGTTAATATTTTCATGGATGAAGAATTGCTTGAAGCTAAAAAAATTTATATGCACCCGTTGGTTAATGATCGCACAATTTCAATGATACCAAGTGAACTAAATAAATATTTTGATTATTTAGGTGTACAACTAAATAAGTTAAGTTTTTAAAAATAAAAATATAGAGGATACGGATGTCATTAGTGATTGAAGAAAATAATTCAACAGAAATTGTAAATGTAAATGCCGAAAATATTATGCAGGAAGTCATAGAGGCTAGTTCGGAAAAGGCAGTAATTGTGCAATTCTGGGCACCCTGGTGTGGGCCATGTAAACAATTAGCCCCCGTTTTAGAAAAGGTATGTGCCAAGTTTAAAAATATAAAACTTACAAAAATAAATATTGATGAGAATCAGGAAATAGCTGCGCAAATGAGGGTACAATCTGTACCCACAGTTTTTGGGTTTTTAAACGGTCAACCAGTAGATGGATTTGCTGGGGCACAGCCAGAATCAGCGGTTACGCAGTTTGTAGAAAAGTTGTCTGAAGCAGCGCCNGGGCAGGCAGATATATCCGGTTTGCTGCAGTCAGGGACAAACGCTCTTGGTGAGAATGAGCCTGAAAAGGCGATGCAAGCTTTTCAACAAGCTCTTTCCCTATCTCCAGAATCACCAGAAGCCATAGCTGGGTTTATTAGATGTCTGATTGCTCTTGGCGAGCATGAAGAAGCAAAGGCGGTTTTAGACCAATTAGATGAAGATATGCAGAAAAAACCTATAATCAAGGATGTTTTAGCGGCATTGGCTGTAGCTAAAAAAGGAGCAGAGGTAGATTCAGATAAAAGTGATTTAGAAAAAAAGGTTCAATCTAATCCAAANGATTTACAAGCCAGACAAGATTTAGCGATTGCTCTTTTTGCTTCTGGCCAACAAACTGAAGCAATGTTTCAGTTGCTGGAGTCAATCAAAATTGATCCGTCGTGGAATGAAAATATGGCGCAAACTCAATTGTTAGAGTTTTTTACAGCGCTTGGCCATACTCATCCTGATGTAATAAAAGCAAGACGAAAGTTATCGAGCTATTTATTTTCTTGATTTACACTCTATGTTGTTTTGGAAATATTTTGAAAAGCCAATTATGAATTTTTGGATGAGGAATAAATGACAATCAGAGGCCCATTCGAACCTGAATTTAGAGATTTACCCGTAAAAATCCCAATTTTTCCTTTATCTGGTGCTTTGCTATTACCTGGTGGCACATTGCCTTTAAATATTTTTGAGCCGAGATATCTCTCTATGGTTCGAGATGCAATCGCAAGCCCTCTTCGATTAATAGGTATGATACAACCAAACAAAGAAGACCAATTAAACCCATATTATACAATCGGTTGCGCAGGCCGAATATCTAGTTTTTCTGAACAGGAAGATGGGAGGATATTAATCACCCTTTCAGGTTGCATTCGGTTTCAAGCAACTAATTTTTTAGAGGTTGTTTCTGGTTATCTAACAGCAGAAATTGAGTGGAATAACTATAAAAGCGATTTATCCATAGACGAGTCTTTCATTGATAGAAAAAAACTATCAACTACTTTAAGACGATATTTTGATGCCAAAGGTTTTCAGGTTGACTGGTCGCAATTAGAATCATGTTCAGATGAGCGATTGGTTTGCACATTAAGCATGATTTGTCCGTTTGAAACTGCAGAGAAACAAGCTTTGTTAGAGGTAAAAGATTTATCTGCCAGAGCAGATTTACTAACAACAATTCTTGAGATGTCTTGTCATAATGATGAGCACTCCGAAAATGCTAAACATTAAGTTTTGATGATTTAAAATGAAACAAAATAAAAAAATCAACGAAAAAACTAGAATAGCTAGCTGTTTGTTGAATATTTTGGTTTGTCCCGTTACTAAAAGCCTACTGATTTATGATAAAAAAGCAGCTGAACTTATTAGCATTCAGGGTAAAAGGGCTTACCCCATAGAACAGTGCGTGCCACTCATTAGCAACACGTATTGTAGAGAATTATCTGATAGCGAGATTAATAAATGGCAAGTTTCGTTAAATAGAAAATAGGGTATAAAATATACAAATGTTTTCAGAAACTATTTTTGCAACGCAGATAAGGCTTCATAAAGATAAAAAAAGTTTATCGGTACATTTTAATGACGGGTTTGAAACACAGATTTCAGCGGAGTTACTTCGTGTTGAATCCCCTTCTGCAGAAGTGCAGGGACATAGCCCTGATCAAAAGAAAATAATTCGTGGAAAAAAGAATGTTAAAATAATCCACATAGAATATGTTGGAAATTATGCAATAAGATTATTATTTGATGATGGTCATGAAACAGGGATTTATAGTTGGGTCATTTTACACGATTATGGAGTTCGGCAAGAATCCTTATATAGTGAGTATCTAAAAAGATTAGAATTATAAAGTTAAAATTTTAATTTATTTGAAATTTACACATCTGAAAACAAACTTGCGGAAGTCAGAACACCGCCTGCGGCTATTTTAGCAAGATGCTTTTTAATTGGTAGTGAGTCCATTATACCTAGTCCAATGTTGGTAAAACTAGATGGGAAAGTTTTAAATTTAAAACTATTGTAGCTAAATAAACGATTTAACCCCTGTGTGAGGGCAATGATTGCTTCAACTTCGAGACGTCTTCTGGCTCGATATTCTGATAATATAGATGGATGTGAAAACGAAAGGCCATTTTTTTTTGCGCTACTAAGGCAGTCACAAATAACCGCNANGTCGGCAAGCGCGAGATTAAATCCCATACCTGCTAATGGATGGATTGAATGGTTTGAGTCTCCAGCTAGAATGAGTCCGGGTCTTCCCATGCTTCTGGTGACCGATGGTTTGAGACCCCAAATTTTTTTTTCTGAACACAATGTTATTTTTTTAAAACTATCGCCTAGTGCATTTATGATTTTTCTTTTGAATTCACCCTCTGATAGATTGAATATATTTGCAGATTTTGTTTTGCTTAACGACCACACAAGCGCTGCTTCTTGAGTTCTAATAGGCATTAATGCAAGAGGTCCATCTGGTAGAAACCTCTGAACCGCAAAGTTATGATGCAACCGGTTAAGATTTATTCTTGCAACTATAGCCTCTTGGTTTGCAGCCATAGATGTGGAGCGCAAACCTGCTGATTCTCTAATAGCACTATTAGCTCCATCGCACGCAATGATTAATTCTGTCTGCCATTTTTTGCGTCTTATATCGTTAATCACGGCACCATTTTCAGTGTATTCTATGTTCAAATTCCCATAATAATTTTCAATAGGAGAAGGTGATTTAGAATTATGTTTTTGACAGTTTTTAAACAAATTTTCATTTTCTATTGTCCATGCCATAATTTCTCCGTCTAAAGAGAAATGTAATCCAGATGTTTCTGAATTTCTGTTAAAACAGTTTTCACTGAATTTACGTTGTGAGACTAAAATATTTCTAATTTCTGTACTATTTTTATTTGAAAACGACCAGAGATTGAGCCGTGAAAGCATTTTTTGGCTGGCAATATTAATTGTGGTAGTTCTGGTATCAACAAAATCGTTTCGTTGGGATAAAAGCCGAGTATATTCAAGGCCAAAATAATTTAAGGCAGAACACATTACTTCAGCTGTAAGGCCGTTACCTACCACGACTATGGGTGTTTTATGCACCATGATAATATTTAATCCATGAAGTATTTTAATATTATTTGTTTGCATAGAGCCAATCTAGAGTCAGTTGGCTTTATAAGATAACTTTTAAGACATCCCGCTGCTATTCCAGCTTGCAGGTCTGATTGTTGATCACCTATCATGATTGATTTACTTANATCAATACGCCATTTNTGGGATATCATATTTAACATTCCAGGAAGAGGTTTTCTGCAATTACACAATTTTGAGTTATTTTGATCAAGGTGGTTTGGATGATGCGGACAGTAGGAAATATCCAAAATATTTCCACCTTTTAAAGCCACTTGTTCCTTAAGATACCGATTGAAATTAATCATATCTGTTTCTTTAAAGTAACCTCGAGCTATTCCAGACTGGTTGGTAACAATAAATACAGGTATTTTATGTTTTTCTAAAAGGGCAAGAGCTTCAGCGCTATCATGTAAAAACGCAAAATCTGATATTTTCCAAGTATAGCCATAATCCGTGGTCAACGTATTATCGCGATCAAAAAAGATTGCCCCGCTCATTTATGTTAAACCTCTATCCGCTATAGTTGTTATGGTCGAGCTAATGTATTACATTCTCTTTCGTGCAGTACTAAAACACACTTAAACTAATTTATGCAGATTTGTAGATGCAAAATCCAGATTTTTCACTTTTTAATGACAATATGTTTCAGAAGACTCGTTCTTTGATTGAAAATATTTCGCCTGTGGCTGGAATGAGTGAAATCAATATGTCAATTGGCGAGCCACAGCAAGATCCACCGGCTTTCATATCAAAAATGCTCTCTCAAAATAAGTGTGATTGGAGCAGTTATCCAAAGGTGAAAGGTAATAAAAAATTTTATGAAGATGTAAAATATTATTTAAATAGTAGATTTAAAAAGATCGGCGACTGGCTGAGTCCATTAGATAATTACCTTCTTCCGGTACCTGGAACTAGAGAGCCACTTCACATGCTAGGATATTGTGTCCGAGGAACCAAACCTGAACCAATAGCACTCATTACTAATCCTTTCTATCATGCATGGCGGGCTGCAGGTTTAATGAGTGGCAGCAATATTNATTTAATGGACGCCTGTTCAGAAAATGGTTNTCTGCCCGACTTATCAAAGATTGATGAAGTAATACTCTCTAGAACAACCGTGATGTATCTGTGTTCACCTACAAANCCTCATGGTGTGATTGCGAGCGAGGAATACCTGNAAAAGGCGTTGANGCTGTCCAGAAACTATGATTTTTTGTTGGTTGTTGACGAGTGTTATATAGATATTTGGCGAGATAATGCACCAAAAAGCATTCTCGAAATTGCCCATAAATACACTGAAAATGGTCAAAAAAAACTAGCAAATCTTGCTGTATTAAATAGTTTGTCCAAAAGATCAAACGCAGCTGGTCTTAGGGCTGGTTTTCTATGTGCTGATCCTGATGTAATATTATCATATTCAAAAATAGCAGCAAATGGATTAGCTTTGGTTCCAACCCCTTTGTTAAATGTATCTGCGGAAATTTATCGTGACACAGTTCATAATAAAATGGTGAGAGAACATTATAATAGAGCCTTTAAAATAGCAGAACAATATTTAAAATGTTCAATCCCTGATGCAGGTTTTTTTCTCTGGCTTCCTGTTGGGGATGATATTAAATGTACAAAACTATTATGGGAACACATGGCTATAAAAGTTATTCCAGGCAGTTACATGGCAGTTGCCAATAACGGTAAAAACCCAGCATCGGGCTATATCAGAATTGCAATGGTTCANCGACTAGATATAATTGAAGANGCGATGAAACGTNTACAGAGATTCTTTCAAAATATTTGGNAGGAACATCAAATTAATGACTGATCAGACAAAANCGAGCGGTAAAGTAATGTCTGATAGACTTCGACTTTTCTTCATAAGGAGGATAAAGGAATTAGTCGGTCTTTTGTTAATTTTAGGTGCTATTTGTCTCGGGATTATTTTGCTAAGTGCTTCTGCCCTAGACCCAGCTCCACATGTATCTTCAGATGGTGAAATTAAAAATTGGTTTGGGCCTTTTGGGGCCTTTTTATCNAATCAGCTTTTTTCNTGGTTTGGAATTTTTTCTGTTTTNTTTCCTATNTCTTTGTTTATTTGGGGTATAAGAGTTTTTGCGCACAGAGGGCTATCGTTATGGGCTTGGCGATTATTTCTATTGCCACTTTCAATTCAATTTTTTTCAGCAGGATTTTTTGGGCTAGGATTTGACCTAAATGGGGTTGCACCCCTATTTTTTAAGGCAATTTTCTCATCTATAAATGCGCGATTTGAGCAATTTGGTTTTGATACTGAGCAAATTTTGTCAGTATTATTAATAGTGCTAGGAATGTTACTTTATGTTTGGGCGACTGCCTTTGGCATTAGAGAATTCAGGTGGCTTTACAATCTTGGTGTTTTATCCTTAAAGCCGATTTTATTAATAATATCTTGGTTTAAAAATAGAAGGTCAGTAGGTGTATTAGAACTATCAAATAAAGTCGCTTCTCCTGCTTCTGGAGGATCTCAGCAAAAAATACGTTTAGCGTCAGAAAAGAAACAGCCGAGCTTAAGAACAAAGAAAAAACTATTTAGTAATAACGATAGAGAGAAATCACAAGCTACGTTCGATTTCGACACGGAAGAAAATTTTCACTTACCACCATCTTATCTATTGAAGCCACCATCTAAGTCNAATTTTGCGCCCCCTAAAGGATTNCTNGAAGAAAATGCTGAACAGCTTGAAACCGTTTTATCTGACTTTAGGGTGCAGGGAGACATAACAGATATTCGCCATGGTCCCGTTGTAACTAGATATGATTTAGAGCCAGCACCAGGGATAAAATCACAACGTGTAATTGCACTCGCTGACGATATTGCCAGGTCGATGGCAGCACTTGCAGTGCGTGTCGCAGTTGTCCCGGGACAAAATGTTATAGGTATTGAGTTACCAAACGATATCCGTCAGTTAGTATTACTTCGTGATTTACTTGATTCTGAAGAATGGAAAAAACAAAAAGCAGACCTTCCTGTTGCTTTAGGGATGGATATCGCTGGAGCCCCGATAATTGTAGATTTAGCAAAAATGCCTCATTTACTTGTAGCGGGCACCACAGGTTCAGGAAAATCTGTAGGGATCAATGCAATGATCCTATCACTGTTGTACAAACACACACCAGATAGTTGTCGTTTGATAATGATAGATCCAAAAATGCTTGAGCTATCTGTATATGACGGCATACCTCATCTTCTCACACCCGTCGTAACCGACCCTTCGAAAGCAATTATGGCACTTAAATGGGCAGTGCGAGAGATGGAAAGTCGTTACCGTAACATGGCCAAGATTGGTGTGCGCAATATAACGAGTTACAACGAACGCCTTGCGCAGGCCCGACAAAAAGGAGAGATAATTTCTCGCAGGGTTCAAACAGGTTTTGACCAAGAGACCGGCCGACCTGTATTTGAAGATGATGTGCTTGATCTTAATACTCTTCCTTTTATTGTGGTTGTTATCGATGAAGTNGCTGATTTGATGCTTGTTGCTGGTAANGAGATAGAGGCAGCAGTTCAAAGGCTAGCACAAATGGCACGCGCTGCTGGTATTCATGTCATAATGGCAACTCAACGTCCCTCGGTNGATGTGATCACGGGAACCATAAAAGCAAATTTTCCTACACGTATTTCATTTCAAGTCACTTCTAGAATAGATAGTAGAACTATTCTTGGTGAGCAGGGTGCTGAGCAATTGTTNGGTAAAGGAGATATGCTATATATGGAAGGTGGTGGAAGGGTTACCAGGATACATGGACCATTTGTTGATGATGATGAGGTGGAGCAAGTCGTGTCTTATCTTCGTCANCAAGGAGAACCAGAATATAATGAAAAAGTAATAGAAGAAAANAAAGAAGGANCAGGTAGTGAGAAGGAAGGATTAGGCGCNACACCAACNAAGGATGCAAGTTTATATGATCAAGCTGTGGACTTAGTCATTAGAGAACAACGAGCNTCNACAAGTTTTGTTCAACGCCATCTTCGGATAGGCTATAANCGNGCAGCAACATTGATTGAAGAAATGGAGGCNGCTGGTATTATNAGCNGTTCTAACCANGTTGGGAAAAGAGATGTACTNGTGAGTGATNATGATTCCTAANTACTNTTTNAATCTTACATTCAAACAAAGTTGGATNAAAATTTTAAACTTAAAGGTGTTATTTTGTGTTTTGTTGAGCTTGTTTTTAATAAGTTATTCAAATGCATCTGAATCACAAGATGAATTGATTATTCGTGCAGAAAAGTCCATTAAAAATATTTCAACTCTACAGGCGGAATTTACTCAAATTTCTTCAGACGGAAGTTATGCTATTGGAAAATTATATTTTCGACGGCCCTTTCAAATGAGATTAGAGTATAATGTTGAACAACCATTCAATCTGATAACAACCCGAAATTTGCTAATTGTTGATGAACCAGAAAACAAACAAATTACAAACTATCCTCTCTCTGAGACTCCTTTAGCTTTTTTACTAGAAGAAGATTTTTCTTTAACAGCAAATGAGTTTTTGACACAAAGTATGATCCATAATGGATTAGCTGAAATATCTTTAAGAAAAGAAACAGGAGACCGAGCGGGCGAACTTATCTTATTATTCGAGCCAAATCAGATGAATTTAAGAGGGTGGAAAGTAATTGACGCAATGGGTATCGAAACAAAAGTTACTTTGCAAAACGAAATTTATGGTGGGGACTTACCCAACAAATTATTTGGCAGGCCAATTTATTAAGCTTGTAGATGCAATATTTTTTCTAGCCTGACATCAATTCTGTAAATCGAGCAATTTTGCTCTTCTTGGTTTTGCGCCTATTTATCTCAAAATCAGATTTTATTGAATTTTCAGCTAACAATTTTCTGTTGGATTGTTTGGCTACATTTTCTAATTCAAAATGCTTTATAGAATTAAGGAAACATAAACGCTTTATCCTAAATGGAGTGCCCGATGTTTTACAATAAATTATGTTATCTATATCCATATTAAAGCTCCTACCTTTCAATTTTTATAACAATAAAAGGCTAACACTTTAAGTTTTTTAATCTCGAAAATAAAAAAAATACCTCATATTGAGCAATAAATTTATTTTTGATATGTTTATTAAAAAAACAAAGGTATACCCAATGACTGCAAACTTTTATGAAAATTTTGGCTTAATATGGGAGAGATTTTTAAATTTTGAAATAAATAGGTCAAGAGAAGCGATAAAATATTTTGGAAACGCCAATTCCTATTTTATACTTCAAACAGTTGCCTGGCATAACCTTCACCTAGTTCAAAAAGAAGAAGGGTCTCGAGAATATGAGAGACTAAAAAAGCAATGGGGTAGCAATGTTTTTGATTTTGGAAAACATATACCAAGTAAATTATCAATTTTAACTGTTTCTCAAATCTCCGGAATAGATAAAGAAACTTGTCGAAGAGTAGTAAAAAAACTAATTTCTGATGGATGGATAACCTATTCTCGAAATGAAGGTATAAGATACTACCCTACAGAAATAAATAATCAACTCATGGTAAAGTTTAATGAGGCTATAGAAATACCACTTTTTTTGAATTTAGCTACTAACATCAAAAAATTGACCTAGTTAAAATTCTATTTTCTTACATCGTATAAGTTGATAGTGATTAAAAGGAAAAACATGAAAATAGCAACCTGGAACATCTTTTTAGATTAAATAAAAAAAA
>FUFK010046302.1_pt1 | contig 16606 bp, 17 predicted proteins | sample 1021851 | NCBI WGS metagenome assembly FUFK01 (sample SAMEA51879418, study PRJEB19060) | metagenome | reverse complement strand
AGTTTTCGGGTTTGGCTTTCTACCCCTTTGGCTCCATCAATTACCATAATAGCTGAGTCTACTGCCGTAAGTGTTCTGTAGGTGTCTTCAGAGAAATCACTATGTCCGGGGGTATCTACTAAGTTGTATCTATAGCTATTGAAATCAAAAGACATTGCAGAAGCTGACACTGATATTCCTCGGTCTTTCTCCATTTGCATGAAGTCAGAACGAGTTCGTCTTGCTTCTCCCTTTGCCCTTACTTGTCCCGCTAATTGAATAGCCCCTCCATACAAAAGAAACTTTTCAGTGAGTGTTGTTTTGCCTGCATCGGGATGCGAAATAATGGCGAAAGTTCTTCTGCGAACAACTTCGTGATTAGAAGGGTTTACGTTGGGTGGATTTATAGACATTAAATTCCGATAGCGTAAGGTAATTTAAAAGGCAACCCAGTCAAAAGATATCAAAAAGAAATTTTTAGGGTAGAATATGGTTATACAATCATACTGCAGAACGAATTCTTAGAGCTAACCTCTTTGTACAGTGCTTTCAAATTAGGTCTTGGTTGCACGTTAATTATATCCCTGTTAAATCTCCATTGTTAGTTCTTGGGATACGTTTCGCAGAGGTAATTTTTTGGAAAAATCCATAATTCCGCGGTTAGAAGTTAAGTCGCTAACCAAAGTATATGACAATACTAAAGTAGTAGATGATATCTCATTCAGTGTGCTTCCTGGACAAATAACTTGCTTGTTGGGTCCATCAGGTTGCGGAAAATCCACGACTCTTAGAATGATTGCGGGTGTGGAAACGCAGTCTTCCGGGGAAGTCTGGGTAGACGGTCAGTTAATTTGTGGTTCTGGGTTCAGCCAACCACCAGAAGAACGTTATATTGGTCTGATNTTNCANGATTTTGCTTTATTTCCNCATTTGACAGTATGGCAAAACGTTGGATTTGGAATCTNNAAAAATAATGAAGGCATCANAGAAAAAGCNTANGANCTTTTNTCAAAAGTTGGNCTAAGTNCTAAATCAGATAANTATCCACATGAATTGTCTGGAGGGGAACAACANCGTGTTGCACTTATTCGTGCACTGGCNCCNAAGCCCCGAATAATGTTGATGGATGAACCCTTNTCTGGATTAGATAAGCGTCTTNGAGATGATATTAGAGATGAGACTTTAGATATTTTAAAATNAGAGGAAACTGCTGTTTTGCTGGTCACACATGAACCNGAAGAAGCCATGAAAATGGNNGATGAAATAGCATTAATGAGAAATGGNGNAATTGTTCAGAAAGGTGCTCCTTACAATTTNTATAATGCTCCAGTGGACAAAGAGGCTGTGGCATTTTTTTCTGATGCAAATATTATAAAGTCAAAGGTAAGCGGTTCGCTTGCAGACTCACCGTTCGGCCAGTTTTTTGCGCCTGGATTGGACGAAGGCACCGATGTAGAGATCGTTATTAGGCCCCAGCACGTTAGAATAGATTTTGATAGAGAAGGGAAAGGACCGCTGCCCACGGTTTCAATGGGTATTCCAGTGCGAGGCTGCGTAGAGCGTGCCAGATTTCTGGGTAATGAGAGCCTAGTGGAATTTAAAATGGATTTTGATAACAGTATATTTAGAGTAACAGTTCCAAGCGTATTTCTGCCAAAAACTGGTCAACCCCTGTGGCTTACTATCCCGCGTGATCGATGTTTTGTATTCCCCAGATAATAAAATGTACAAAAAAAACTATTTTATTATGTTGCCTCTTTGATAACTGAGCATTAACAACTAAATACAGTGGATGAAACACACGGGTTTGAGGCCCTCAAANTAGAAGGATCGTTGAGATGCTTAATAATATTGGACTTCCTGGTATCTTACTAATAGCGGTAGTTGTTTTAGTACTATTTGGCCGGGGTAAGATCAGCTCATTAATGGGTGAGGTTGGNAAAGGTATTACNGCCTTTAAAAAGGGCGTTAACGACAGCAAGAAAGAATTAGAAGAAGAAACTTCAGAGGCTGCAAAGGATATCACGCCAGAGACTGAAAAAGATAAGGTCTAACTTGTATGTTTGACTTGGGGTGGACCGAACTACTCCTTATCGGGATAGTCGCTTTAATAGTAGTTGGGCCAAAAGAACTGCCGGTATTGTTCAGAAAAGCNGGACAATTTGTAGGTAAAATTCGAGGAATGGCTCGTGAATTTTCGCGTGCTATGAATAGTGCTGCTGATGACGCCGGGGTAGGGGATATNTCNTCNACAATTCGCTCNGCTGCNAACCCGCTNAAATCAAGCGTTGATGCNGTAAANAGTGCGGCNACAGATTANGCGTCGTATGANCCNGATACNGAGACNGGNCGANTGGCAGGTGAGAGNGCNGAACAGGCAAAAAAGATAAGAGAGCATGCAGAAAAAAAAGCCAAAGAAAAGTTAGATAAAAGAAGCGACGAGAAAACAGATAAAAAAGAACTGAAAAAAAACAACTCTGCAAGAATTAAAAAAGATGCGCGGTCACAAGATCTTAAGGATAGCTAATGTCTGCAGATGATGAAATACAAGATAGCTCTGCGCCGCTTATTGAACATTTAGCGGAGTTACGTCAAAGGCTAATTTATTCTTTTGTAGCATTTATTATTGGCATGATAATCTGCTTTACTATTTGGAACCCCATCTTTGATTTTTTGACACACCCTTTATGTTCGGCAATGGCGCTTCGAGGACACTCAGACTGTGGTCTAATACTAATAAAACTACAAGAAGGGTTTTTTGTGGCTATATCGATTTCTTTGCTTGGAGGTCTGGTTTTATCATTTCCTATAATTGGTTTTCAAATGTGGCGTTTCGTGGCTCCGGGGTTGTACAAAACTGAAAAGAACGCCTTTTTACCATTTATTGTCGCATCGCCTTTTATGTTTTTTCTCGGCGCATCTTTTGCGTATTATGTAGTAACTCCTTTAGCTTTTGATTTCTTTTTAGGCTTTCAGCAAACTGGAAGTGTTTTGGATGGAGAAGATGTTGATAATGCTGCAGCGGGTATTGCTTTTCAGGGGTCGGCNCAAGAATATTTGAGTCTTACCATAAAATTTATTGTTGCGTTTGGAATGTGTTTTCAGTTGCCTGTTCTGCTGACATTAATGGGCAAAGCAGGTTTGGTAAGTGCCGAAGGGCTCGGGAATGTACGGAAATATGCAGTTGTAGCCATATTGGTTCTGGCTGCACTTGTCACACCGCCTGATGTTATTACTCAGGTAATACTATTTGTTGTGGTGTATGGANTGTACGAAGTATCCATNTTTCTTGTTTCGCGTGTTGAGAAGAAACGGGAGCAGAAGCTTCGNGAAGAGGGTTTCTACGATGACGAAGATGATTTTGATGATCCTATGCTGAAAGAATTTGATGACGACAGAAAAGAATGATCAGCTTGAGAGAATAGCCGATGCTCTAGAGCGGTTGGCGCCAAAAACAGAAGATTTTCCAAATTTTGATAATTTTTCAGCNTTNATGTGGCATGTTGCTCCGGANTATCTAGAGCCTGTAAAAATAACGAATGCAGTTGATATTTCACTTCTAAAAGGTATTGATCATGTGAGTGATATTCTTCTGAATAACACAATGCAATTTGCAAATGGATTTCCGGCCAACAATGCGTTGCTTTGGGGTGCACGCGGTATGGGAAAGTCTTCATTGGTAAAGGCTGTGCACACAAAAATAAACAACGATGGCTTAAATCTGAAAATAGTTGAGTTGCAGCGAGATGATTTAGGATCGGTCAGTAGGCTTTTAAAAGTTCTTCGAGGTCTTCCATATAAGTTTATACTTTTTTGTGATGATTTGAGTTTCAGTTATGATGATCAAAATTACAAGTCATTAAAAGCAATCTTAGATGGTGGTTTAGAGGGCAGGCCGGAAAATGTTATATTCTATGCCACTTCTAATAGAAGACACTTAATGCCTCGGGATATGATNGAAAATGAACGGTCTTCTTCAATAAATCCGTCAGAGGCAGTCGAAGAAAAAATTTCTTTGTCAGATCGTTTTGGCTTGTGGTTAGGGTTTCATCCTTGTTCTCAAGATGAATTTTTTGACATCATAGAGGGCTATGTAAAGCACTATAATCTCATAATTAATCGTTTGGAAATAGAAACCCAGGCTACTGAATGGGCTCGTACGCGAGGATCAAGATCGGGTAGAGTTGCTTGGCAGTTCTTTNTTGATTTAGCTGGCAAGCACGGNTTAGTTNTNAAATNANAGCNGGATATTTAGTTTCTTAATTTTNATTAAGGTANTCTAATGGATCGATACTCTCNAAACCCTCACGAATTTCAAAATGNAGATATGGCGGATCGCCCTCTGGTATTTCCCCTATTACTTCTCCGCGGAGGACACTCTGATTAGTGGAGACTTGGATGTTAGTGAGGTTTGCATAAACTGTTAATATATTTTCGGGATGTTTAAGAACTACGATTGCAATTTGATTTGTATCCTCAGTAACCGTAGCTACAACGCCCGTATCTGCTGCGACCACTCTCGTGCCCGCCTGTGCGGTAAAGTCAATCCCATCATTTTTATTCTTTGAATACTCTCGTATTACTAAACCCTCTATCGGATAAGCCATTCGACCACTTTCAGGTACTGATATTGNAGTATTNNATGGTTCAATCGCCTCTTGTTTGGNAATATTCCTNGGTTGGGGTTTTTTGGAGCTAGGTGGGGGAGGCGCAACAGATGCGATTTCTTCTTTTTTAAACTTCTTTTGAACTTTTTTATCAACCAAGGGAACAATCAGAATTTGCCCTTCTCGCACAGTATAGTCGCTATCGAGTCCATTCCAGTCAGCCAAGGATCTAACTGAGATATTATAAAGGCGAGAAATAATAAAGGCCGTTTCTCCTCGTACAACCTTATGTTTGATTGGGTCTACCAAATTTTTTGGATCAGTTGAGTCACGATTAATTCGATTATTATTAGATCCACCTGCTACTTTCAAAGCCGTGTCGGCAAGCTCCAGTACGTTTATATCTTTTGAAAGTGTTGTCTCCTCTATCTCTTCATCGTCAGCCGAGTATTGTCTGGGGCTTCTGGAAATTTTAGGAAGTGCTAATACCTCGCCGTTGCGGAGCCGCTGTCCTTCTGCGAGGCCATTATATCTGGCCAATTCATTTGCATCCTGTCCAAGTCTTATAGCCATACTTTCAACAGTATCGCCTCTTCTAGCTATAGCTACTTGATAAGTGGGGTAATTAATTATGCCTAGTTCGTCTGCTTGGGGTCTAGACTGAGTGGCTTGCAGGGCCGCGTCAGAGGTGTCGAAAGAATTTCCCCGAAAATCAAAATCAAAATTGTTTAGAGGNGAATTTCCGCATGCGCTNAGGTTCCAAAAAATAGATAGATAGAAACAATATTTTAAACTAATTNTGATGGACCTAATCATTTNTAGTTTTCCANGACCTAANTATCACAGTATTTCTANACATANATATCTTCTTCTTTTCCNTCGAGCAATGGAACAAAGCGTACATCGCATANATCTTCATATTTGAAGTGCGTTTCCGTTCTTTCCACTCTAATTAGTTTTTGAATTTCATCGGATTGCCCCACAGGTATTACCATGATGCCGCCGATCTTTAGTTGAGTGAGTAATGTTGGAGGTGGATCTTCAGCCGCCGCAGTCACAATTATCCGATCAAACGGTTGTTGTTCCACAAGTCCCTGACTTCCATCACCCCAAACAGATGTAACGTTATTTAAATTTAATTTATTGAAAATTTCTCTTGCTTCTTCGTATAATGGTTTGAACCTTTCAATTGNATAAATTCTNCGGGCNAGCTTGCTTAATATTGCTGTTTGATANCCTGATCCTGTNCCAATTTCTAAAANTTTATCNCGNNTTTTAATATTCAAAGCTTGNGTCATTANCCCNACTACAGATGGTTGNCTTATGGTTTGGCCACATTCTATNGGAAGTGGAGTGTCTTCGTATGCTCTTTGGGCAAATAGACCTTTAAGAAAGNNCTNTCTATTAACTGTNTCGAGNGCATTGAGTACATTTTNATCTACTACTCCGTTTGAGCGAATAGNTAAAATAAACTGCATTTTCTGTTCATCANTNCTATTCATAAAAACTCCTCAAGGTCAGCTATCCNATCGAAAGCAGTAAGGTCNGCNCTCATTGGCGTTAANGATATATATCCCGATAAATTNGCNGCAACATCTGACTTCTTGAGAAACCTGAANGTGTTGATTTCCNCCTTTGATAAATAAAAACTCTTTTCCATTNNGTGTNGTAAATGGGNTTACNCCAAAAGTCGTATTAGGCCGCAATCCCTGAGGAACAACAGCNACNCCNTTTATATTTTCAGTNGGAGGAAAGTTTACGTTGTAAAAGACTTTATAGCCACCATNAGTNTGCTTGTCGTTATCAAGTATTTTTTGAATAACATTTAGCCCATGAGTNATTGATGGATTAAATGGGTTTGACATTTTTTTTGACTCAGGNCCCAAATATTGCGAGAGCGCAATAGAGGTAATGCCTTGAAGAGCACCTTCTAGCGCTGCTCCGATTGTGCCGGAGTAGAGCACATTTTCAGCAGAGTTATTTCCTCTATTTACTCCTGATAGNATNAANGAAGGTGGATCATNCTTCATGACATGATGTATTCCAGCAATCACGCAATCGGCGGGATATCCGGAAACCGAATAGCGGTTTTCTGAAATTCTCTCAATCTGTGTGGGCGCATTGTAACTAACACAATGCCCAACTCCTGACCTTTCGCCACTTGGAGCGATTATGAAAATATTTTCTTCGTTGGTCAAATTCCTGGCTATTGCTTCCAAGACTTGCAGGCCAGGGGCGTTAATTCCATCGTCATTAGTTAAAAGTATACGCATAATCTCAAAATAGTTTTACCATGCTTGTAAGAGTGAAGTATAACTTCTACAATAGTCTAGNTNTTAATANAATNTATNGNTCAAAAAGTGTTGCTAAAACACGCTTTGCTTCACTTTTGGGCGATAATAGATTTTCTTTATTTTCTCCAGGAAAAAATCTGGCCCGCAAGGCTGTTTTCATTGGTTCCGGTCTGAAAACAGTAACAGTTGGGCCAAAATTTTTACACTCATTTGCCCATGAATTAACCAATGACATTTGAGCAATTTTTGATGATCCATAAGCTCCAAAAAACTTCTTTCCATTACACGGGTCGTCAAAAAATAGTGCTCTACCTTCCTTGTTTATTATAGGGCTTATAAAGTTTATAAGTAATGCAGTCGCTGTAATATTAGTCGAAATAGTTTTGTCCAAATCCCCCAAGTCGATTGTGTTCAATGGGCTTAATGGTGGTGCGTGAATTGCAGTATGAGCCCAAAAATCAATGGATCCCCATTTTTCGAATATCGATGTGAATAGCTGGCTCATAGCATCCCGATTTGTAATGTCCATCGGAGCTAATGTTGCAGTTCCATTTTTTGATTTTATTCTATCATCTAAGTCTTCCAGTCCGCCCACGGTGCGTGCAACAGCTATAATGTGGTGAGTTTCGCTTAATCTTTCTGATAGAGCTGCTCCTAACCCACGAGAAGCNCCTGTAATTAAAGCTATTTTTTTAATCATGGGAATGGCTTTCAGAATTTTTATGTACGATATCTCGAATTAGTCGTGGTTTTGCTGGTTAACTTTGTATTGTTATGATCCGTCTACTACTTCAGCATGCTTGAGTTTAAAACCTTTCTCTAACATGTCTGAAGGTAACACAGGATATTCTCCAGAAAAACATGCATCACAATACTGCGGACATTTAGTATCTCGACCCTCTTTTTCTCCAGTTGCCCTGTATAACCCGTCTAGCGATATAAATTTTAAAGTATTTACAGAAAGGTGCTGGCGCATTTCTTCTTCAGTCATTGTGGCTGCAATTAACTTTTCTCTTTGAGGTGTATCTACTCCATAGAAGCATGGCCAGGCAGTTGGAGGACTCGCTATCCTAAAATGCACCTCCTTTGCACCCGCATCAATAATCATTTCTTTGATTTTCCGCGATGTCGTGCCTCGTACGACGGAGTCGTCTACCAAAATTATTCTCTTTCCCTTTATTAATGCTCTGTTGACATTCAGTTTTAACCTGACCCCCATATTTCGAATTTGTTCAGTTGGCTCAATAAATGTTCGNCCCATATATTGNTTTCTGATTATACCCATAGCATAGGGTATCCCAGACTGCTGCGAAAACCCTATCGCCGCAGGTGTTCCACTATCGGGTACTGGGCATACCAAATCAGCATCTATTGGACTTTCTTTTGCGAGTTCCACCCCAATGCGCCTGCGAGTTTCATAAACAGATTGCCCGTGAATTATGCTGTCTGGTCTAGAGAAATATACATGTTCAAAGATACAAAATTTTGAGTTTTGACGCCGGAATGGAAATATACTTTCAATCCCATTATTCGATATTACAACCATTTCACCTGGAGCTACATCTCTTACAAATTCTGCGCCAATTATATCAAGAGCACATGTTTCAGAGCTTAATGCAAATCCGTCTCCTACCTTTCCAAGAACAAGAGGCCGCACACCACGGGGGTCTCTAACGCCAATCAGTTTAGACCGTGTCATAGCTACTATTGAAAATGCCCCTTCAACCCGTCTGAGTGCATCTTCCATCCGCTCTGGGATATTTCTTTGTAGTGAACGGGCCATTAGATGAATAATACACTCAGAATCGGAGGAACTTTGAAAAATAGACCCCCGCTCAATAAGTTCACGTCTCAAAGAATCTGCATTTGTTAAATTACCATTATGAGCTATTGCAGCCCCACCCATCGCAAACTCACCAAAGAAAGGTTGGACGTCTCTTATAGCCGCGCCTTTNGCTCCTGCTGTTGAGTATCGAACGTGTCCAATTGCTAAAGAGCCTGGTAATGTTTCCATCAGGGATTGTGAGGTAAAGTTATCCCGAACATAACCAAATCTTCGAGCAGAATTGAACCCTTGGCTTGGGTCGTATGCAACTATACCACCGGCTTCTTGTCCTCGGTGTTGCAGTGCATGCAGTCCTAGAGCGACAAAATTTGCAGCATCATTTAGACCAAGAACCCCAAATACCCCACACTCTTCCTTTAGTTTATCGCAGTCAAATGAATTATTAAAAATTTTACGATTTAACGCCAAAATATTTTCTCCTGACCACTGATCAATAATTTGAGCTCTAAAATTTTCAAATTAAAAATTATTTGATTTGAGCAGGATAATTGAATGCAATTCTTGTCGTCTATTCGCATGTTTTCACTAATATTTCGTATTTTTCAATGATCCAGCCTAAGGCTCTTTCNGGGTTTTGTTCTTTAATTGACGCTATCATGTCCTCAAATATCAATGCGCTTTTACTAGCATCGATTTGAGGAAGTGCATTCTCTCCAAGTATGGCAAGGTAAGCAAAGAAGGTAATTGCAACCAAAAAGAGACCGCGAAGTACCCCAAAAACAAACCCTAAAGCTTGGTCAATTTTTGTCAGACGGGTCTTGTTTATAACGGTGCTTAAAAGTGGCGTAAAAAATGAAAAAATAAGCAGGCTCAGCGCAAATACACTNGCAAATGCCGCAATNATTGCCAATTCACAGCTGTCAGCTAATATTGGTCCAAGTAAAGGGATTTCTTTGATCAATGGAGTAGTTAATGGTGCAAAAATAAAAGATATTATAGATGAGAAAATCCATCCCATTATTGCCATTACTTCCCGCGTGACACCGCGAGCATATGCGAGTATCGCAGAAATCAAAACTATTACTATGATAATCCCGTCTACAATATTAAGGCTTTCCATCGCCCAATCCCTCAGTTGAACCTTTATATTTATGCATCATATTTACAAAATCACGGAGATTGACTGTCTCTCGAATATTTATTCCATCTTTGGGCTTTTTTTTGTTTCGCGGCGCAGTTATCGCTTCGCTAAATCCTAACTTTTGAGCCTCTTTTAGTCTATTGTCCACTTGGCTNACCTGGCGAACAGCCCCTGATAGACTAATCTCTCCAAAAAAAACAGTGTTTATTGGGAAAATAATATCTTCNTTTGCAGAAAAAATTGCAGCTGCAACTGCTAAATCNGCTGCGGGCTCATTTATTTTTATTCCACCNGCGATATTCAAATATACATCGTGGTTGGCAAAACTTAGTCCACAACGAGATTCTAATACAGCTAGGACCATTGATAATCGGTTTCCATCCCAGCCAATAACGTTTCGGCGNGGCTGNCCAAGCGTTGANGGTGTTACCAGAGCCTGAAACTCTACTAAGATCGGTCTGGTGCCCTCAATACCTGCAAAAACCACTGAGCCTGGTATGTTTTTACCTCTTTCGGATAAGAAGAGCTCTGATGGGTTTTTAACTTGAGCTAACCCCTCCGATGCCATTTCGAATACGCCAATTTCATCAACTGGGCCAAACCTATTTTTTACAGCTCTTAAAATTCTAAATTGATGGCCTCGTTCTCCCTCGAAATGTAAAACTGTATCGACCATATGTTCAACTACGCGAGGTCCAGCAATTTGCCCATCTTTAGTTACGTGCCCAACCATGATTACTGCTGCACCCGTGCGTTTTGCATAATTGGTAAGCTCGAATGCTGCCGATCTTACCTGTGATACACTTCCCGGTGCACTGTCAACTGTGTCAGCCCATATGGTCTGAATTGAGTCTATTATTACAAGATTTGGTTCTTCGTCCTCAAATGTTGTAAGTATATTCCTTAGATTNGTTTCCGAGCCTAATNNGATAGGGGCNGTTGATAAACCCAAACGTTTTGCGCGTAGNTTTACTTGGGAAGCTGCTTCCTCTCCCGATATATACAGAACCTTAAGTCCTGCTTCACCAAATCTTGCCGCAGCTTGAAGTAAAATTGTAGATTTGCCAATGCCAGGATCACCGGATAGCAGTATTGCTGCGGAACTTACTAGCCCTTTCCCAAGAACACGATCAAATTCATCGATCCCAGACGTAGAGTATGAAAGATTTTTGTTTGAAGGTGAAAGATCACTAAGTAATATCTTTTCGCCTTTTTCANTGCCTATAGAGACCTTTTGGGGGCCATTTGAGAGCGCTTTGCTCTCATGAATCGTATTCCAATCGCCGCAACCATCACAGCGTCCAGCCCATTTATTCGTTACTAATCCACAAGATGTGCATGAGTATGATTTTGAGATTTTCGCCATGTCACACTTGTGCCAATTGTTTTTATACAATTCAAGTTGATAAAAAATAAACGATTTGATTATTTTGGATCAATTAACGTTTATTGGTCCATTATGTTTTCCATTTATAAACTGAAATACATAAGGATCTTTGGAGCCTTTTAATTCCTTGGCCTTCCCTTCCCATCGAATTCTTCCTGAGTCCAAAAGAGCAACATTATCGGATATCTGCTGCACAGATGAAATGTCGTGAGTAATAGTAAGAGTGGTTACGTCCATTGTTTCAACAATTTCTCGTATAAGACTATTAATTGTATTTGTCATTATTGGATCAAGACCAGTAGTCGGCTCGTCAAATAANATAATTTTNGGGTTGCCCACNATTGCTCTGGCTAGTGCGACCCGNTTCTTCATTCCACCNGATAAGTCAGCGGGAAATTTATTCGCAACTTTATAATTAAGGCCAACTTTCTCTAAGTTTTGAATAGCAAGCTCCTTTGCATCTTTACGAGATAACTTTTCGGTACCTTTTAAAAATTTAAAACAAATATTTTGCCATACTGGAAGGCTATCAAATAAGGCTGAGCCTTGAAACAGCATGCCTATTCTGGAAAGAGTTCGGCCAGGTTCTCGATGTGAGACTTTTACATTATCTATGAAGACTTCTCCTTCATCGGGTTCGATAAGCCCAAGTAAAATTTTTAAAATTACTGATTTGCCTCCTCCAGAAGTACCTATTAGCGCGGTGGAACTTCCTTGGTCTAAAAACATGTTGACTCCGTCGAGAACCTTTTGCTTTGCAAACGTTTTGTGAATATTTTTAATTTCTATCATGAATTAAAAAAAGCCTCTGTCAAAATATAGTTAGTTGCTAAAATAAAAACGCATGCGGTTACGACAGCAGATTTTGTGGCTTTGCCTACGCCCTCAGCGCCATTCGACGCATAAAAGCCACTAAAACAACCCGATAGAGATATAATAAAACCAAAAAAAACGCCTTTAATTATTCCACTAGAAATATCTGAAATTTGAAGCATGCTCGCTGTGCTTGCTAAATAAGTACTGGAGCTAAAATCCAAACGATTTATGCCTACCAGATATCCNCCCAGTATACCTATTGAGTCACCAATGGCTATCAGTGCTGGTAGTGAAAGTGTTGCTGCAAGGACTCTGGGCACAACTAAATATTTTATTGGATTGGTGGAAAGTGTTATCAATGCATCCAATTGTTCAGTTACTTTCATTGTGCCTATTTCAGCCGCAATCGAGCTCGCCACACGTGCTGCCACTATTAAACCTCCAAGAACTGGGCCTAGTTCACGTGCCATACCGATGGCCACAATTGCCGGAACGACTTGCTCCGCATTAAATCGGGAACCACCAGCATAGATTTGTAGTGCTAGTGCGCCGCCTGTAAAAAGAGCAGTTAACCCAAGTACTGGCAGCGACATCCATCCAATTTGGTAAAAGGCTTTTAATATTTCTCTACCATAAATTGGCGGCGTAACTAGATTTAAAAAAATTGAGATTATAAAATCTGTTACCTTACCTATTTTATTTAATGAGACATTCACAGATTGGCCTAAATTTCGTAAAACTTTCATTTGAGTATCTCTAAATGTAGCTACGATTGTATCGCTGTCCGAGAGCCGTTAAAATTTCATAACCAATCGAATTTGCATCATCAGCTAGGTCATCAATTGATTGGATGTCATTCAAAAGCCATAAGTGATCTGGGTTCTCACCACAATTAGAGACATCTACACCGATTAAGTCCATTGAAATGCGGCCGATTATATTGCANGGTATTTGATCGTNATATAGCATTGCTTTGTCGCTCAAACACCTAAAGATACCATCTGCATAGCCCGANCTTACAGTAGCGACTTTTGTAATTTTTTTTGCGGTCCAAGTATTNGAATAACCAACAGTTTCATCTGGAAGAACGGANCGAATTTGAATTACGGGCAATTTAAGTCCAACGACGTTTTTTGACCCCGAGTAAGGGTTTCCACCATACAAACCTATACCAGGTCTAGTCATATCAAAATGATATCGTTTTCCCAATAAAATGCCACCAGTGGCCGCAAGTGATTTTTTGCAATCAATGTTGTCGGTAATAGCATTGAAATAATTCAATTGTTTCTCATTCATGGGGTGGCTCGGCTCGTCCGCNCACGCTAGATGCGATATTATAAGGTCCGGATTTAATTTTAAAATTATGTCCTTAATGGCTTCAAATTCGGCACCTTCCATCCCAAGGCGGTTCATTCCTGTATCTAGTTGGATGCCAATAGACTGATCTGCTGAATTTTCTGCATGAAATGCTAGCTGTTCTGCAGAATTTATGAGTGGTATTAAATTAAAGTTCTTTAGTAAAGAAGTGTCTCCAACCATATGGCCTGAAAAAACATAGATTTTTGGACCATGACCAATTGCGCGTCGGAGTTCCACTCCTTCTTCTGCGATGGCGACAAAAAAATCTCTGGCGCCGGCTTTTGCGAGTGAGATGCCCACTTCTTTTATTCCAAGACCATAGGCGTTAGCTTTAACTACCGCAGCGGCGGAGCCATTAGAAAGGCTATTCAAAGCACTCCAGTTAGAGCAAATATTTGTTAGATTTATATACAGTTCAGCAGAACTCATATGCATGTCCTAAGTCAATGCTTTGCTAAGCTTACTTCGAAGTGTAGTAATTGCAAGGCTCAACCCATAAATGAAGTAGAATTTAGCCAGCTGACGGCTTTCTTAATGCCTGGGTGCTGCGAGCTAGTTCAGTTATTGCATGCCAATCAGCGGCTTTAATTTTATTTTCAGGAGCAACCCAGCTTCCACCAACACAAGGCACATTGGCCAATGACAAATACTCAATTGCATTTGTTGAGGTCACTCCTCCTGTAGGACAGAATCTCACGCCAGGTATTGGGCCTAGGATTGACTTCAGAGCTTTTACGCCACCATTTGACTCTGCAGGAAAGAATTTTTGTACCGAATAACCTTTGGATAATAAACTCATTACCTCTGAGGGCGTGGCTGCACCTGGTAACAGAGGCAGGTTAACTTCAGCGCATGCTCTCANNATTTGTTCTGTTGCTCCGGGACTTACCCCAAATTTTGCTCCTGCTTTCTTAGCCGCATAGACATCTTTTTCAGATAATAACGTCCCCGCGCCAATTATTCCCTCGGCATTATTGTTTACCATTTCCTTAATCACAGCAAGCGCATTATCCGTTCTTAAGGTTACTTCTAAAACCCTCAGACCTCCTGTAATTAAGGCTTTTGCAAGCGGTACAGCTTTTGAAGTTTCGTCAACCACCAAAACGGGTATGACTGGCGCCAATGTGCAAATATTCAGTAAATCATGATTTTCTTGGTATGAAGTCATCTCATCTCAACTTATGTTATCCCGCCACCAAATTTTGCAGCGGTAGCATTTTCGCGGAAAATATTAAAAAGCTCCCTGCCTAAGCCACGCTCATTTTCACTTAAATCTTTTTTTCTGGATTCTCGTATTTCAAAGTTCTCATCTAAAATATTTAATTCCCCAGAACGGGCATCGAGACGTATCAGATCTCCATTTTTTATTTTTGAAATAGGTCCTAAGTTTGCAGCTTCGGGGCTCAAATGAATGGCGGCTGGTACTTTGCCCGATGCTCCCGACATTCTGCCGTCCGTAATTAATGCAACTTTGAGACCTCTATCTTGTAGCACGGCCAGTATAGGCGTTAATCCGTGAAGTTCGGGCATTCCGTTAGCCTTAGGGCCTTGGAACCTAACTACAATTATGGCGTCTATGTTGAGTTCATTGTTTCTAAAAGCAGTTTTAACTTCTTCTTGAGATTCAAAAACCCTAGCTGGCGCTTCTACTATTTGCTTTTCCATGGGAACGGCTGAAATTTTAATTATGCAAGTCCCAAGATTTCCCTCTAATTTCTTAATTCCACCAGATTTTTGGAAGGGGTTAGTTACTGGTCTTAATATTTTCTCGTTATGTGATTTTGTGCTTGAGGACACAAACTCTATCCCGTCGTCGACCAATTTAGGTTCTTTAATGTAGGTTTCCAAACCTGCTCCCATTATAGTTTGCACATCATTGTGCAAATAACCTGATTCCAAAAGCTGAGCTATCATATAACTTAAACCACCTGCAGCATGAAAATGATTAACATCGGCTAATCCGTTTGGATATATTTTTGCCATTAAGGGTGTGACGCCTGAGATGTCNTCAAAGTCACTTAGTTCGAGTTTAATTCCCGCAGCTTTAGCCATTGCGGGCAGGTGTAATACCAGATTAGTTGAGCCTCCGGTGGCCATGAGACCTACGATTCCGTTCACAAAAGCTTTTTCGTCTAAAATTTTGTATGCTGGCGTAAAGTTTTTTCCTAAACTTGTAATTTCTAGTGCGCGTTTTGTTGCCAATTCAGTTAATGCTGTCCGTAAAGGTGTATTGGGCGGAACAAATGAAGCTCCAGGTAAGTGCAATCCCATAAACTCCATAAGCATTTGATTTGAGTTTGCTGTCCCGTAAAAAGTGCATGTACCGGGACTATGATAGCTTGCCATTTCGGCTTTCATTAATTCCTCTCGACTAATTTCTCCAGTGGCAAACTTTTGTCGCACAATAGATTTTTTGTCATTTGGAATTCCGGAGGGCATTGGGCCAGCTGGAGCAAATACAGCTGGTAAAAATCCAAAAGTAGCCGCTGAAATAATCAAGCCAGGCACAATTTTATCGCACACCCCCAAATAAATAGAAGAATCAAAAGTATTGTGCGACAGGGCAATTGATGCTGCTAACGCAATTACATCTCGCGAGAAAAGCGAAAGCTCCATACCTGGTTGCCCTTGCGTAACACCGTCACACATGGCTGGTACTCCACCTGCTACTTGGGCTGTACCACCAAATTTTCGTGCGGTGTCGCGAATGAGTTCAGGGTAGGTTTCAAATGGCTGATGAGCGGAAAGCATGTCATTATATGCGCTAACTATTCCNATATTTCCATTTGAAGTTTTGGAAAGTGANACCTTATCTTTAGATGTGCTTGCATATGCGTGCGCCTGATTTCCACATGTTAAGTGCGCTCTACGTGGACCCATATTTAATTGATCTTGCATATTCTGGAGATATTTTGATCTAGTCTCACGAGAGCGATGGGTGATACGCTCCGTAACTTCCAATATTACTTTATTAATTGCCATTNTAAATATCTCTNTATTATGTTAGCGCTAACACATATAANNAGAGCTANCTTAAGANAANATAAAACTCAAGAAAAAAGATAGTAATTNGNNTTTTATTTNAATAAATAAAATTAGNTAGTTATAAAAGATTATTATATAAAATATGGCGAATAGCCTTTATTGATCTGTTCAGAAAATGGAAATCTTCCGTATGACTGAATTTTATTTGAGATTGAAGGCCAGCGTTGAAGCTAATAAGTTTCGCTATGGTTA